>JGI24159J19872_10001294_pt1 | contig 27027 bp, 18 predicted proteins | sample Ectturendosymbi4_FD_19872 | JGI IMG/M metagenome (IMG submission 19872)
GAAATGTTTGGGTCGTATGATTTTAAAACCATTTTTTAGGGTCGCGGCAAAAACTATTTGCGGATCCCTGGTGTAAAGTGCACAGTCAAAACTCTACTTGCAGATGGTATATCGCTAACAAGAAACTGGCGTTACAGAACGCATACAATCGTTTTACTTGATTGCAAGTGACCGTAAGTCCCGCGCACGCCTTTGCAACGCAATAACTCACCAGCCGGTTGAGTTAAAGAGCTGTTCAAATCCTTTAACGATGCGGGACGTCTTCTAGATTAGATTTTTAAAAATTGGGAAGTTTTTGATATTGAGTTTTTTTGTCGATGGCGTCATAATTAGGATAGGTTTACGCATTTTTGGCCGAGATCACGGGCCCATGGACGCCAATCCAACGAGCCACTTTTTGTCTAAAAATTATTTTGGAAACTAGGCTATAAACCGAGTCGTTAGAGGGTTTGATCGGTTTTCTAGCGTTTCTGGTGCCAAAATAATGGCTCAAAAACAAAATTTTTGGGAAAAAATAAAACCCCACAAAAGGTATACTTGGCCAATTTTAGCAAATAACATAACTCGCCAGCCGATTGAGTTAGAGAGTTGTTCAAACTTTCTAAAGACTCGGAAAGTCTTGTAGTTTAGGATTAATTATTCAATTTGTTGTTTTTAAGCCATATTTTTTAAACAGAAATCCTAAAAAGTCAATCAAGAGCTCTAAAGACTCGTAAAATAGCCTAGTTTCTTACAAAACTTGAGCCACAAAATCGGCTTGTTGGTTCGGCTCCCAGGGACGATGACGTCATCCAAAAAAGCATAAAACCTACCCCAATAATGATGTCACCCACAAAAAACAAAAATCCCTAAACATCTCAGTTTTTACAATCTAAATTACAAGGTTTCCCGAATCTTTAGAGGGTGAAAGCTCTCTAGGTCAATCACCTGGCGAGTTATGATGTTAAAAATTTGAGGGAGTTTCAGCAAAAAAGTGGCGCACGCGGTACTTAAAAGGTTTTTCAATCTTTTCATGGGGCAAGCCTCTTTTTCATAGGCATACCATCGGTTTTGTCCCGGCGTCCCGGTCAGTCAATCAAAAAGTCCCGGTTAGGCATTCAGTCAGCCAGCATACCCCTTCCTACACGACTATTAGCAGGCTGAGATTGGTCTGTTTAGCCAACTTACTGAAGAGTGATGTGTGATCTTGTTTCTTTTTGTTTTGTTGTGTTACATCAGGGTGTCAAACACGCTGGCCGCATGTGGCCCACGATGTTGTTTTGTGCGGCCAGCGATGCCTTTTGGTAATTTTGAAGTAATTAACATTTACATTATTGATGTAATAATTTCTTCACCCTTTTTTAAATGTTCGACTAGCGAGTGAACCATTTCTAAACGAACGTACTGTACAAACGGCTAGAAATGATTTGCCTATAACTCATTTCCTTCTGCAAAATCCATTTATCATCTTCTCATTTTACTGAATATCTCTGAAACAACTGGTAGGCCGATGTAATATTTCTTTATCTAACAGTTTCTTCTCTAGGCTTCGACTTGGGCCCTGTCTAAAAATTACTATGCTGAATTAGAACTATCTGTTATTTCAATTGACCATGGCCAACGCCCAGATATTGACAACCACTTTGAAACCAAGAAACGCAAATCTTCTGTTGAGGCAGCAATGTCGTCATCTCGTGCGACACACTTCTTCAAAGCTGCTCATTCTGATGAGTACCTAATCTCAGCAGCGAAAGAAGCTAAATTTTTGCGTATCATGCTGCTATTTACGGACAGTCTTTTAGAAGTTCTCATTGCAACCTCTTAGATAGTTTCAAACTTTTTTGAACCTAAATTTGTTATTGCAACAACAAACTATGAATTAATAATTGTTGATTGCATTGTCCCAATGATTGCTGCTGAACTATGCCAAGAATTAGAGAAAGTGAATTTTGTTTCCCTTACTATTGATGCGTCGAACAGAAAAGAGCAGGCACGCCGGAGAGCGGGGACATTGGCCCCCTGACCTTTCATAATGGGGACAACTGGAGCGGAGGTGCCTTTTTATAGAAGTGTCATAGGTAATTTCATGGTTTATCAAGGTCGACTTGAAAAATATTTATTGCAGCTATTCGCACAACCAGAAACTTCAGAGTACGTTTCTATAATTTATCTGCTATTATTTTTGAGGTCAACGTTGTTGCTACACAGAAACAAGCATTATTGGTAACGATGTTTTTGTTCTATTAAGTTTTCGTTGATCTCAACTGTTTTACTGCCCTACCGCTGTTCCGGCGTCCCTGGAAAGAGGGCAAAATCGTTCGTTGTGATTCGCTACTTTGTACCTGATATCTGTGTGAAATTGAAGCTTTCAGAATTTAAATCGCTTCAAGTGAAACTGCTGCAATACTTAGCGAAAATAGCTACATACTCCAAGCAAGATATGAACTGAATGACATTCGTCTGACAAAGGCTCGTTGTTCTGAAGCGTCCTGGTTTTCAATCACGAAAATATGATATGCCTACTTTTTCATAAAATACATTTGTGCAAAACTGTAAAGATTATAGTTATACCATACATGATGAAGTTAAACATTACACAAAATATTCTCTGCAGCAGCTGTGGGATCAAAATTTCATGTGCACGTTTTTAATTGGTGAAACTTAGAAAATGTTTTTACTTCTTCGGCAAGTCCGCAATTTCAAGCAAGTAACACATACTGCAAATATATTTAAACCTTGTCGCACAGCATTCCATGGTAACCGGTTTTGCAGTTGGTGGTCGCCGATCCGTTAGCAGCCAAACACATCCCTGTCGCAAATTCACATTTTCCATCCATTGGACACCCTTTGCCGCACGTCATGTTGCATCCAATTCCCCAGCGACCCGGAGAAGCACATCCAATCTAAAAATAAGCAGAAGCGCGACCGCTGCTAAGGGCTAATGGCAGCAACTTTTCTTTGTGCGAAATAAAAAATCAGGCAAAGAAGCATGGGCTTGCGCTCTTTTCAGAACCACACATCCTTTCTTTTCACAAAAGCATGAGTGTCGAACTCGATTGCTTCTGCGGCTCACATCTGTTCGCATCCGGGCGTGCTGTATAATTTCATGCCGTCGAACATGGGTGAGGGAATAAGGAGAGTGGGAGTCCGGATTACCTACCTGTACCATAACTCGTAGGGGGTTCCGAGTAATGGTGTAGGACCTGCCCGAAAATTCGGGCACAGACCTTTTGACACCTTTGTTTCCTGTTGAGTGATCAGTGAATCTGACTGAATAAAAATGTCTGACTTTTTTCTCTAAAAAACAGTTTTTGACCTCCAAAAAAAGAACGTCGTCATGTTTTAGAGTTCGTGAGAGTTGACATTGAGTGACCAACTGCTACAGAAAATTTGTGGGGCGAAAGTTTTCCCCACAAAAACTTTTTTCGGGGTCAAACAAAAAATTTTAAAAAAGTTCGGCGAAACACGCAAAATAGTTTGGGGAAATTCGGGCAAAATGTCCTTCGCATCCCCGAAAATTTGCTTGCTCCTACACCTATGGTTCCGAGATATACAAGAAACCTCCACCGGCAAGATGAAAATCACCTCTGTGACAAATTTATGAACCGTCTGGTCTGCAGTAAGGACGCTGAGGTGTGCGCAGTAAAACTGAAAATGTTACGTAGTTCCCAAATACAGCATCAAGACACCACAAGGGCGACACAGTGGAATTTGATCGCAAATTGTTTTGCTAGGAAATCGATTTCGCGTCAGCGATGCATCTTCAGTCCAGCAAATTTTTAAGCAAAAGCTTACATGTGAAATGACGACAAAGACTAAAGCAAGATCATAGAAAGTGCGCAGACTACAGTAACAGGTCCATAAAGCTACTACCATCAAAGCCAAAGACCAACTAACTCCATTACCAAAGCGGCTGACAGCAAGCAGCCCATTGAATGACTCACCCAGTCGCCCAAACAATTACAGTAAGGAACTCCTGTGCAACTGGAGAAATTGGAGCCCAAATTCCAGGGGTGAAAAGTCTTAAGAAAGGGTGTGACGAGAACGTTTTTGGAATGCGTTTTGGTTTGTAAATTACCGGCGTTACTTCAATCATGTTTACCAAAGTTGAGATTTTCGCGTTGCAGTTTTTTTGTAAATTGTGCAAAGAAGCATTCCAACGTTGAATTATCACCGATATGACGTACGTACTACGTAGTACGCATAAATCGGCCGCCAGACACCCCCACACAAAAGTCGTTCCCCAACCAGTAACGTATAGCCAGGCCCAACGTTTTCGGGGGAGGCAAATCGTGTGACATTAAGCGAGCAACAGTATTTTGTTTGGGACACGGTCTCTCAAAGCATAAAATACAAGATATGCTAAAACGTTTGGGAGGCTATGACCCCTTTGGCCCGCCTGGCTACGCCTAGGCCGGCGCCTCTGACGTCGAAATCTTTTCCACCCACAATCGAAGCTTGTGTTGGGAAGAAAAACTTTCCGAAGACATCAGCGCCGGTTGGTGTCGCGTAGCGCACACAAACAAAATAAATAAGCTACAGATTTGACACTCTTGAAGTGTCTTCGTCTGAATGACAACTTTCTTATTGTTTTTTTCAAACGTGGGGATACTGCTTAGATGAACGCCCGCTCAGCTGCAATTTGTGGTTTTTTGGATAGTTGCTTTTCGTCAATATTTAAACTAAAGCGATTTTAACAAAAAAATATATGTCAAGGCGAAATTTCTATTTTTAACATATACACAACATTGATGATTTGAAAGAACAGCAGGTTACACATATCAGGACAAAACTTTTCGTTCCACCCGGGCGCTATCATTTTTTCTCACGATTAAAGTCGTCTCTGTGCAGAGCATTAATTTAATAAAAAACATTGAAATAATACTCTAAGCAACTTATGCCATTGACAAAAATCATGAAACCAAAGCGGTCATATACTTTTCTGGACTAGCCCAGATATTTTCAGCTTTGGCAGTAGTTCATGATTCATATCTAGCCATTTGAAAGCAAATCTCAAACGCTTTTGAAATACATCAAATTCCACGAAATTTCCGTGAAAAAAAGATGTCAATGCTTCCTGTGTTAAAGTCGGACCGAAGTCAACTGATCGACTTGTTTACCAGAATAACCGCAAGCATCAAACTAACTACATTCAAATATATTACTCACATTCAAATATTTCAGTGAGACAACGACTTTTGATTAACTAGGTCATTAGTTTTGAACCCGAAACCACTTGGCCCACTACGGGAGTAATCGAGGAGGAAAACGAAGAATTTTCCGCAAGGTCTCATATTTCTAGCAATGGTTAATGCATTTTCTTGTTTCTTCTTGCGTACCATATCAGCTGACGGCTGAAAAATTCTCCCTTAGTGAGCTGCTTAAAAATTTTCTTAAGGAGGAATTAAAAATCTCTCCTTTAGTGAACTAAGTCGCTCCCCGTTGAGGAACACTGACGCAGCGCTTCGACTGTGCAAGTGAGGATGGCATGCAAATGGATTCTGATCTGGCTGATAACGGTGATCGCATGAAACCAATCCATGCATCCAAAAATCAACTGGTAAGGATCCCCTAAGTCAGTATGTTAAATATGCAACAGTGGCCGAGCAATCAATGCTGTCATTTCCACGTAAATGCTTAGTTGAATGGGCTTGTGCTGTTTACGGACATTTTGAACAATATAAACCCTCCATATTTCCAAGAACGGATATCTGCGGGCAGGGTTGACATATATTTTCTTCTCGAATTTCTGTGGTACTTTCTCAACATGAAGCTCAGGGATCTTACTGAATTCGAATGAAATTATATTTGTGCATTTGGTGTGGTAGATTCGTTTGATGAAATTCTTATTTTGCAATAAAACTCGATGTTTCGCCCTTTGTGTTGCATGGCTCACTTTGAGATTATCTTTTTTGTGATGTATATTGGGAGAAAAAGAAAGTGACTGGGGTACGTAAGGAGGGAATACTAAAGAAACGTTCAGAACCACTGAACTAAAATACTCTAGGCATTTTAATAATATCGGTATTAAGGTTATTATCAAACAGCTCACGGTCTACATCGACAATGCCCTCGCCACTTGTTTCGTAAACTTTAGCAGGCCCGTAACCAGCTTGGAACACCAGGGGGGAGGGAAAAAAGTTTTATGAGAGGTGCCCAAATTTTGCAAACTATGTCCAATAGTTTTAAACTACGTCCAACACATTTATCCAGGCCCCTCCTGCGCCCGACCCTGGTTACGGGTTTGAGCTTTAGCATTTTTGGTTGCTCACTTTAAAGGCATATTTCCGATAAATTTATTCTTGCAAAAATAAAAAAATATCTTCAACCGATGGAATAAGCAAGACTAGTAGAGAATCTCCGAACAAAAGGTTTTAACTACTAAAACAAGCACACTGAAAACACAGCAACAAGGTAAGTCTATTTTATGGTGAAAAACACAGTACTTCCAAACAGGACGACGTTTAAGCTGTTAGTGTAAATCACTAGAGACTTCAAAGATTGATTTGGTTTAGCCTAAATAAAACTGTTGAAATAAACCTTTCTTGAACGAAACTGCCATTTTTGTTGTTTGGCAAATACAAAACGATTCATAGCGTCATTTATTATTCTGTTGAAATTTAAACCTTGTCGCACAGCATTCCATGGTAACCGGTTTTGCAGTTGGTGGTCGTCAATCCGTTAGCAGCCAAACACATCCCTGTCGCAAATTCACATTTTCCATCCACTGGACACCCTTTACCGCACGTCTTACTGCATCCGGTTCCCCATCGACCGGGAGTAGCACATCCAATCTAAATGAATATACCCTTTATTTAGTACGTAATGGTTTCATACAAATTCAAAAATATTTTGCACCGTCTTTGGGCGGTTACCTGTATTTCTAAGGCGCTATCTTTGTGAAGTAAGACTTTTTAAAGAAGTTTTTATATATTTTAATCTTTTTCAAAAACTTTAATTTATTAAAATTTGGTTTTCTTACCTCAAAACGTGATGTGATAACTACCAATAACATCAGGTTTACTCAAAATCCTTGGAAAAATTCCATGCAAAAATCGTGTTTGACCAGTGTTATGACACAATAATACAAATACAGTGTTTTTCAGTTTTTACTGGGCGAAATCCTTTTGGAGTCAAAGCCGGAGTCAAACTAATTTTGATGGCCCAGCTGTAACTATTTTAGATGCTTGTGGCCATAGGCGTAGCCAGGAGGGCCGAAGGGGCCATGGCCCTTCCAAGTTTTTGGAAAATATAGTCATTTTGTGCTTTGAGAGGCGTTTTTCCAAACAATAGCGTTATTCGCCTAAAATCACACATTGCCCCCTCAAAATTTTTGGGCTGGCTACGCCACTGCTTGTAACTTGAGCCAGAACCGGAGCCTGAAATTTGGATTCCGGCTTCAGAGCTTCGCTTTACGCACAGTTTTTTGGTGAGTCTTCGATGAAGTGGACTGAAAATCTACACTGGAAGATTCTGCCTTTATTACGTTCAGGAAAATAAAATATTGTTTTAAGCATGACCGCCGGTAAAACGCTTTTTAGGATCGGTATAGCATGGTTTAGGTTAAAGTCATGTTTGAACTCTCTATGACTCGTAACTCAGTTTACTAATCCACCAACCACGCTGCACAGCCAATTTCTTTCACAGAAACAGGACCGATGAGGTGAAGTATTAAAAGCTTCTTTTTTGTTTGTTTTGGAGTAAAGAACAGTTACTTCACACTCAAAATATCCTTATTGATCAAACTTTTGGCTGCTGCTTAACGTTCACGTTATTAACCAATGCTCTTTTCAAAAATCTGTTTATACAAAATTTTATTGGCCTTCATTTAAAGCGCTGCAGCCACCGTGTTCTGTGCAACAACTTACAACATGGTAGGGCCTGGCTTTCATGCCAACAGAAATGGAATCGAAGTCGAAACTTTAAGACTATAATAAACTAAACAACTAACTAGCGCTAGTGCACCTGATTCCATTAACTTCACAGTTCGTTTAAGCAGAAAACAACAATTTTTAANATTATTACGATGCTNGCGCACCTGTAATAAGTGTAAGGTTTGACTTCATTTACAGAGACTAAGAAATTAAATATCTGCTTGGTTGAAACNAATACCATACGATGAGGAAATGTAAGAGAACCAGTTTACAAAGAGATAGTTAGTGGGGCTGTGCATCTATGTCAGCAGACAGCGAATTAGTCTNCTCTGGAGTCCAGATAACATACCTAGCTGATTTAGACTGCATACGTCTGTGTTCACAGTAGAAATCCAGCAAGCCAACGTTTAGGTATTGAGTAGTTTGGGAGCAATTATGCAACAAGTATGGTTTGGAAAGTAAAAGCAAATGCTTAAACGTTGGACAAAATTTGTGCCAGGCTAAACGATTGAACGAAACCGTGTTAATACAGTATTTTGGTCTTTGTGTTTTTTTTTTCTAGTACGACATTTAAAAAGTTTTGCTTTTTTCTAAAACTCTATACACAAACGTTGAAAAATTGAAAGGGATTATCGCAGGGGTGCAAAAATGCGGTCGCGCACTCGCGCCGGGCGACCAAAATCTTGGAGTGCGCGAACGAGATTTGCAGTGACGTAGCAGTGCCTAGTTTGTAATTTTAAATGGAATACTATGGCAAAGGTTGTATGTGTGCATGTGCACTACGAACAATTTCTGTGCGTTACTAAAATTCACAGAAAATTTTGCACCCCTGGATTATTACCACGCCGCCATGATTTAGCAAACGCATAGCACACGCGACAGTACCGGGATGCATACGACGGTTGCATTCGACCACTGCCCATCCCGGTTGCATGTCGAAGAATTATAACAACGAGAGATTTCTGCAGACGAGCTTCCAGTTGTTTGATTGTAAGTAGAAGTGTTGTAGACGCACATGTAATCCAGGCAACTTGCATCGAAAGGTACAGCAGGACAAGATTCTTCACAAATAAAAAAGCACAGACACTTTCAGATATCGAAGCAGAAAGTTTATCCTATTAAAGATTGAAAAACTTTTTTGCTCATATAAAACAACACTTTTGCGACAAAAACTCCGCATCACCTGGATGTGCACCACAGACCCGCTTACGTCGTCTATCGCTGCCTTGCGGCATATTAACAACGGTCCGTGGTTTACAACAAACCCTGTATGTATTGCACAAGCTGTTTGCTTGTGGCATGACTAAACAATACTTTGGGTTTTCCTCATCCATTTCGGCTGTTGTCACGAAAAGGATAAATCGCTGTAATTTTAAACAAGCCTCCACGGCCAATAGACAACTCATTTGTTTGTGCTTCTCCCAAAAAACCCTCACGGAACCTTGTTTTGTTGTGCCAGTTAATCAATACACACCAAGCCAACCAAGAAATTCGCTAGCCACAAAACACTTTTGGCAAATTTCTGCAGTTGTGCAGTCCATTTCAAACAAAATGCCCACAATGCAAGTTTTTTTATAACGTAAAGATTTCTGATGTTTTGATGAGCATAAAATTCAACCGATGTAAACTTTTGCAGAATCTCCAAAAAGATGATGATTAGGCCTACAAAAAAGTGGGGCGAGTGAAGTGGTTACCCTTTTGTGGTGTTTCAGACATTGTCAGAGTAACAAACAAGACTTTCTGACGCAGCGAAAAGTGCACGACCTTTCATCGTTCTTGAAAGTTTCGCGGCAACACACAGGAAATACAAAAATCCTGGTTTATGACTTTAGGTCTGTCAAGACACATTGAACAAAAACACCTATTGCACCACATTCGTATATGACCATTGGCGTCGGACAGGGGTGGCAGCAGGAGCCTTGGCCCCCCTGGATTTTGACAATTTTAGCACAAAACGTTGTTTTCTTAGTTTCGAGTGGGAAAAAATAATTCCACTACTTTTTCCCCCCTAGAAAATTTTTGGAAAAACGCCCTAGTTGCTCCCCCTGGAAAAATACTTCCGGCGCCCCTGTGTTTGACATATGCCCAGAATGTCCCAGGAAAGATTGGCGAGGCAAATCCTGCTGGATACACCATGGGAAAGCGGTCCAGAAGTTGACCAAGCACCAAGTGGAGTGACTACATCTTCGACTTTACTTGGTCCCGTCGCTTGGTGTGGAGCCAGTAAAACTATCTGACATTGCTGTTGACAATGAGGTATTTCAAGTCCTGCTAGAGATGCTTTCCCGCCATCCTCCCCAAAGTATTGGGTATGAAACTGAATGAATGAAAGCATTTAAATATGCACATACCCAGGCTATTTACAGCATCAGAAAGAAATGCAATAAAACTTACTTATAAATCCTTTTCAAACTCATTTGGATTACGGGTTTGTATACATGCATCACAAAAAATGTAGAAACTGAATTGTGACGCCACAAGGGTTGCGGAGTCGGAGGTACAGTAAAATATCCGATTCCAACTCCAACTCCGGCCTTCACAAAATTTCCGACTCTGACTCCTTAACATAAAGGGAATGAAATTTGGCTGTTAAAATTAATGGAAATCGTGGTGCACAGTAAGAAATCTCTATTTCTACAAAAGTTTCAAAAGAAATTGTACCATTTCAACAGGGGTTTCCAATTTAAGAGTGTGATATAAAAAATCATTGTCCAAGTGGACATCCGGAGTCGGACAAAAAAATCCGACTCCAACTCCGACTCCCAGTGTTGTTAGGAATCCGACTCCGACTCAACCCAAAAACCTCCGACTCCGCAACCCTGGACACCACCAAATCCTAAATCAACCAAATACAGTTCCATCTAAAAAAAATTCTTAATTGCTTGAACGCATTCCGCAGCTCATTCCTGCGCGTTCAGGTGATACATTTTGTAATGGTGGATTTTAATGTAAGTTGACACCCCTAACAACCAGAAACCTAATGAAGAACGCGCTCCACTTACTTGTTACTAATAGCAGTGCGGAAGAAGATAGGTTGTTTCTGCCTATAACCGAGATATTCGCATCGCGCAAGGCGTCGGACACGTTTTTGATCTTGAGCGTCATCCAAACATTGGAAAGCGATGCATTCGCCGTCAAATCTGCGCATTTACGGAAAATCGTCTGAGAGTTCATCACTAGTACGGTTTAACAGTAAGTGATGTCGCCAGTAAAACGGGTAAAAACTATTTTTAAAGTACAAATAACGAAGTTCGTTGTATTGCTGATCTGTATTGCTTAACTAAGTGATTACAATACTTGCGGAAATATTTCTACGTCATTGCAAGAACGCACACAAACAAAAACTACACTGTTTTCAACCACGTTTCGGTTAATTTTAAATCTTTTTACGGGTGAGCGCTCCGTTTACCGCTAAAAATCCAATGGATAACTCTAGCTATGTGCTAAGTTGCAACGTATTTCGATCACGTGCCGGCTAGTTTACAAGAGCCATACATACATAAACCCTACACCGACCAATAAACCGGTAATTCCAACGCGGAAGCCATCAACAGACAGACAAACAACTCGCTACTTAGATGCAGCGACCTGTGACATCTGCTGGAAAAATTCTTGATTTTTTAAACTTTCAGAGTTGAACATTTGCAATCCTAAAATAAAAGCGTGTGAAGTTGCGAAAGCGTTTTTTCCACATACTATAAAGCTGAGTGGCATTGAATCCCTCGATCTTTGTGCTGTTTTCGCCTGTTATGACGACGTTGCCGACGTAGTCGGTGTTAATGTTCCATTCATAAGTGTCGTTCACAGAAGTATTGGAGAAATGAACCTGTATTACAACGAACAAGCATCAGGAAGCCATCCTGATAAGATGTAACAACAGGGTGTTAAAGATGACCACCAACGAAGAGTAGCAGCACGCCTGTTGCATCAAGACCATTGAACATCCTTTCAGAAAACTCAAAAGTTCTTAGTTTTTTAGCAAACCGAGGTTCTCGAAGTGGGATCATTTGACCACAGGGACAAAATTGGGAATAACAACCACAGTCAAAACCAGATCTGATGCAACTCAATCCCAATCCGATTTCACGACCTTATTACAAGTTGTTCCAAAACTGTTTACTTTGGAACAAACGACAAAAAAGTCTGTCTTTGAAGGGATATTACTGCCACGCATTGTCGTAGTGTTTCTCTAACAGGGTTGTAAATATGAGGGCCATGGCCCTCAATTGAAATTAATAGTTGTAATATTTTTTCATCGTTCTTTAACTGTGGAGAGTGTTGAATAGCAAGCTGCCAAGATCGCACGGTGCAGAGGTAAGCAGACTGCTTTGATACGAGGCTTTAATTAGGAGTGTGGCGTGGGTTCTTTTCTGCGGACGATGATTGATTCGTTTCAGTGGAAATTACCAACGACTAGTCTCAGATTTTCCGTAATTTACTCACAAAAAGTTGGCTTCACGCCAATCCTAGGCCTTTCCATGGCCAGCCGTTTATAAAGAGGTGGCAGCAGTGGGTAAGAAATGCCAGTACGGGCAANGTACGGCCGTTCGGCTCCCCAAAACAAATATTCGTGGCTATCCCGCTGTTCTCTACCACTAATTAACATTTTGGATTAGAGTACCCAACTGCATCACCTCATTGCAGACATTCCAGGTCTGTTACTCCAGGCAAGAAATAGGACACATTTATCCTTTACACAAATGAGGCAAATTATCTAGTGCACCCAACGAGGAATTAACGCTATGGTGGTTTATTAAATAAATGGAACAGACACTTGGATTATCACACAGGATTCCTTGAGCAATGAAAACATTTGCCTAGGGTTCCGCTCCAAGGCTTAATAGCCAGATGAACTTTTGTCAAAGGGCAATGCACAACTGCAGTCAGTGCGGTGCAAGCGACAGCAATGTTGTGACCCAGCGGTTCTCAACGTGGACGATATCTCCTCCTTGTTGTCGATATCGAAGGGTGCTATATGGGGGCAAAAAATACAAAGGGGGTCAAAACGCTAAATGATCATTTGATAGCTATATTATACACACTCAGCTTCTTTGGTTCTTGCTAACTTCAGTATATTGTTTTAATTGATTGATGGAGTTTGATGCTAAATCTGTTAAATCATATTGCGAATGCTACAGCTTATTATACTGAGAACATGGTGCTTATATGTGGTGTTATTTTCTTTAAATGAAAACACTTTTGAATGCTACTTGGTCTGGCGTATGGCTGTGATAAAGGCTTGTCGAGAAAAAAACAGGTGCGATGGGACAAAAAAAGTTTAGCAGGACTGGTATAGCCAATATAAGAAAACTGAAATTCCACCAATTAAATGACGCATTCGGAACAAGCACTCGTGCTCGAAGCCGGTCGAGCCTGAAACAAATAAAATCAAGGACATTGAAAAAGACGCCGTAGTAAAACTGAGGCAGGATATACCACCGAAAACAGCGAGTATTTGAAAAGCAGTGAGGCTTTGTGCTGACTCTCTCAATTCTCTCTGCCTTTGTTTAGCTAAAGTTAGTTTGGCTGGACTTCAAGTGTGCGGCATAAAATGATTCTCAATGATATACTTGTTGTTTGTTTGCGTTTCAAAGCGGTTGTTGAAATAAAAGCAAAATTTCAAAAGAAAAAATTTTGTACGTCTTTGTTAAAACGAGGATTTGTTGACCCGCTCGTCAAGTACTAAAGTCTGGAAAAAATTATCGTAAACTAATCGTCAACACAACAAAAAATTAAAATGCATGAGCACGCAGAGCTGGCATCTGCTTCAACGCTCAATTCGCCAAATGTGTGTTCAAAAGTCTTGTTCACTTCAGGTGTTTTTAATATCTGAAGCAAATCGCTTTTAAGTTGATTTCTGGACAGTGCAATGCCAATAAACTCATCCTTGTTTTCTTTTTCAAAAAACAACAACAAAATTGTTTCAAAAAAGAAAAACAAAACTTCATTAGAAATTATCAAATCGAAAAAGGAATGTGAAATACATTAGTTGGAGTGCCGGAGTCGTTGCTTCAAACAAACCAACTAGAGGTGCTAGCAGGCAGTCGAAGTTGATCCATATACGGGTCCGCTTTTATCAATCTCGATTACAGCAGATATACACCGCCTCGGCATTGCATATTTATGAAAATTGGTGATTTGAAGAAATGTTTCGCAACCAACCCTTACGTATAAATTTTGGTAGCAAAAAGAATAGACCCAACTAATTTTCCTTACTGACGGGCATTGGTGCCAACCAAATACAAAGTTCAACGGAACTATTTCTTACAGTAGTTTCACGCAAGCAGCATTTACTACTTTAATTACTTTTCACCAGAAATTGTAGTTCGATGTTGTTAGGCAAACGCATGCAGACGATGAACACGTACAAAAATTATTAAGTTCACCTGAAACTGCGCAGTCGAATGTAGCTTGGCCATCGTATTTCCCAGAGGAGACGTAATGACTGCTGCATCTGAAAAATGGTTAACTCGTGCAAAAATGACTCGAAAGATCAGAAGCAAGGCTAAGACTTTTAGTTATGGAAAAAAGTAACAATTGTTTTGAAAAACATTTTGAGGTTAATTGCAGCTGCAAGTAAACGACTTTAAAGCATTTCTTTTGTTTTATGCAAACCAAGCTTGAATTTCCAAGCTGATTTGTGAGGCAACAGATGCTAAAGAACGACATGAACTCGTTGGGGGAGGTGGATACAACGAAGAAAAAATTGAAATTTTTTAATTGGAAAATGATTTGTCAGTTTCAAAGAATTTGTCACTTAAAATATTTTTTAAACAAAATTTATTTTGTGAAAAATTTTTGGAGTGATTTGTTTAAAGATAACAAAATTTTGACATGGCACAAACTATGGGTCACCGTAGATAAGCGTAACAATAAGATGTAATGTTAGTCGTTTTACATATAGCGTTAGACTTAGTGCGAGATTGGTTTTGATTACCTTTTCGGAAAGTTTCTTTGGTCAAAAGCAATAATCAATAAACTTTGACGTTCGTATTGGGGCAGGGGTTGATGGCGAAGCAAAATTAGTCAAAGCGTTTGTTGCTGCATTTAAAGATTCACACAAAACATAAAAAATGCAGCTTGACTGTACCGGTCTTATTTTGGTTATGTCAGGGCTTTTTCAAGGAAAGTGTTAGGTACCCGGTATGGATCTGCAGGGACCCGGTTTGTCTGATTCTAGGGACACGATTTTCTCTGACTTTAGGAACCCGATGATAATTTTCCCTGATTCTAGGGACCCGAATCGGGTCCCTAAAACGCATTAAAAAAAACTCTGGTTATGTGTTTGGAATCAAGTGTAAAAACTACAAAGTCTGAAACCAAAGTTTTTCAAAAACAAGAAATCTTGTTTCAGTCGTGGTCATGAACCTGCTAGTTGACAGGCTTCATAGTGTTTTGACGTAGTCCAAGTTTTTTATTCATTTATTTATTTGTATTTCTTTATCTATTTGCCGCGTACTCATGGTCCATATCACAAGGGAAATCGAATAACACAAGAACATAAAAATAGTTAGTCGTAGCGTATTACAGAGTAGACGTTAGTTTTTCACCACACGTTTATCCGAAGTAGGAATAAGCACAATTCTACTGCGCACTGTTGTGTCTTAGCAATTTACTTTTACGAAGATACTGGTGATGTTTTGTGCGAAAATGCTTCATCTATTATTGTGAAGAAAGTTAGATAACAACGACGTCGGAAAGAATCGCAGTCCTTGAAAAACTGCTGAAAACCGTCAATGACGGTTCTCACTTTCACCTATAAATAGGTTTTACGACGAAATCTTTATGAATGCGCAAAAGACATGCCTACTAAAGGTAAGTGAATGCAGATTGAAAGAATTATAAAAGCAAATTTACCTGCTACAGAACTTGCAGCCACTAATCCAAATATTAAAATAGAAATCATTCTCGCACCACCCTAAAGCTGAAAAAACACATGTTTTACGTTTTGCTGACGACACATTATGGAAATTTACTGCAACTGTTCCGTACAATTGTTAAACGCAAAATGTGTTTTACCATTTAACACTGACACATTAGCATGCAGTGACTCGATCAGTGAACGGGTTTATATGATGCGCATGAATGGCATATGCATAAAAAATATTGCTAAAAGCTTCAACTAAAATTAGCAACGTCGTCCAGCTGCCCTATCGATGCATTGTCAAATTCCTTAGTCAACAGCACCGCGCGGAAAAGGGTTGCCAGATTAAAATTTCAACAAAAGGCCAAATAGTGCCAACAAGAGGCCAAAAAAAGCGAAACTGCATTTGCGGAATTGCCATGCCTTTGTCACAAAAAAAACATTTAAATTACAAGAATATCAAAAAAATTATTTGAAATTAAGATTACGTCTTGCTTGGCATTGTTCTGGAGCTCATTATTGATGCTTCTCTGACTTTTCATGGTTTGTGAGATTGTACACTTTGGGTAAAACAGTGCGACAGTTTCTATACTGTACCATCGGCAACTTTCTGGACCCATACGAAAGTCATCTCCCATTCACTCCTGTGCTTACGACCAGAATCATTACAGCCCTTCCACTTCTCGACGTCATTGTCGCATTTCTATCGCGGAGACGCAGACCTGTTTTGCAAGCGTTGAGCCTGCTTAGTTCCTACAACATAATACACACTACACAGTGCAGTGAGTGCACGCATTTCCAGTGATTACGCAAAATATTGCGAAAATCAGAACGCGGGCGTCGGTCTAATATATCATTTATCACAAAAAGTTTGCAAAAATTTTGCCGAAAAAATGGAATAGTTGTATTTTCCTTCATAAGAACCTATTTCAGCGAAAAAAAACAAAAAATAACCAAAAGGCCAAACGTATTTTTTAAGGCCAACCAACCTGAGAGGAAGCCAAAAAAGACCAAAAGGGCAACAAAATATTTTTAAGGCCAACCAACTTGAAACAAGGCCAAATTTATGAAATTTGACCTAAAAAAGGCCCACCTGGCAACCCTGGCGCGGAACACTGAAGATGCCATCATTACAGATACTTACAAGTTTTATCTGTTAAAATTTCAACTGAATTATCTGCAACGTTATCAAATGAAGTGCTACATTTAAACTTGCTTCCTCAAAGTTTTACATGCCCTCTGTCACCCTGCTGCTCCTACTGTACGTTCCTTCACCCTAGTCGTTGCCGACTTCCCACTTCGCAACCAGCAACGTGTGACGGTTCTCTCAGCGGAAAATGTTCAACAAGGGTTGCTTTCCTCTGGCACAAAAATTTTCAAAATCCGTGAAGCAGAAAGACTTGAAAATTTTCAAACTGTCAAGGAGCATTCGCTTAAATTCTTACCCAAGCTAAGCGCCTAACTTGCGATACTGCAGTTTATAATCCAGTCCCCGCAATGGTGATTATTCTCCAATTAAATTCGGTCCGCACTCTGATCTGAAAAGCTGTTTTGACAGTTTTTGATGTCTGATGCCTCCAACGTAAAGATCAAACACAAGATGATTAGTAACACTCAATTGCAAACCACCTCAAAACTGCTGCCACTGTGTGGCATACCACTGCAACGATTAATACCACTAAGCGAATTTGCACCTTTAACCAAAAATACTGATTCTGCAACTCACGATGCAAACTTCTGCAAGGCTTTAAATGCAATTGACACAACTAGGAACTCGACGTAGCTTCAGCGTCCTCCTCGAACAACGCAGACAACGGAGAACATAAAAGAGAGGAGCAGCTCTCCTCTAATTAGCATCGATCCATTCCACCAGCGGACAAGGCGGTACAGTATTGATCGCTTGTTCCAGGCTCTAATGAGAACGCCGGTAGAAAACCAACCTAAAGGCCGATCACCGTAAATTACATTTGGTTTTCTAGGCTACATTAGGTTTAGCTACGACTGCGGCCTGTTTCGACCTCAGTATATATGTGACTACATGAAATGTACATTTAAATATTTTTGAAACAAATTTGAATAAAAGTGCCACTGCGAATTGAGCAGTCTTACACATGTTAACCTTTTTTAATTGTGAATGGCCATTGACACTGTGTGTGAACAGCGAGTCAACCGTGTCTTGGGTGGACAGTAATTTTCTCATTGGTGTCTCTTCAGGGTTTCCCAAATTGGGATCCACAGCGGACCACCGGGGGTCCATACCGACTGCACAGCAGGACCGTGAAGATATGACAAAAAATATTAAAGTCAAAAATATAGCGCTTTACTGCGAATGCATTAAGCAGCGTGCACGGTGGCATTAAATGGAAACGTATTGCAAAGAACAACCACTATGTTTTGAGACGGTCGCTTAGAAATGAAAAGGACATTAATATTAAAAGATTTTCTCGAGTCACGTTACCGTCGACAGATTACTAGTCTGCGGTATTTTCAGAAACCTTTGATTCGCGACAGCTAGTTCACTGATATGGGCCTGACTTACAGAATAACTAGCCTGGGGTTGAAAAAAAGCATCTGGATTGCTTGTTGACTGATATCAGGTCAGACAGTGCTGACTCCAAAGAGCGTGAAACCGTAAAATTTTCACGCAATGCGTTTTTGTGCTCCGCCGGTGCGCATGGCATATCAGCCATAGTGGAAGTAAAAGCAGTTGCACGTTTTGCAAAATGAGCATGTGCAGAGCCAAGCAGACTGGCAGTTTTTGGCTGCCGCGTAACAAAGGCACGGCTATGCATGTCGTACCATATCACGATAATAGGTGTAAAGCTGATAACACTGTGCGAAAGAGCGCGTGGCGACAATCAGCAGAGAAAAACTAAAAACGGCAGCTAGCTTTGTTGGAAAACTTTTGAAAGGGTTGAGCTTTCAATTGTTTAAACCAATGATTCTTAACGTGGTTCACGCGGACCACCAGCTGTCCACCTGGAATTTCTAGCGCTGGTCCACAAAGAGTTCCGTAAATCATAGTTTATTGATTATTACTTTATTAAGGGCTAAGATTGAACATGTCCTTGAGTTCACTGACCTATGTGCAACACAGTTTCGACTAGTTGCTCATGAGATGTCAGCATAGCAAAATGGTTAATCGGATATTTTTTTCTAAAGACGGTCCATGGACCAAAAAAGGTTTCTAAAGACGGTCCATGGACCAAAAAGGTTTAAATTTAAACGCTCCTAAACTGCAACTGCCACAGCTGACTTTTGATTTTGCCAGGTCTGCAGGGAACAACATGATACTTCGGGTGTGTGTTTTTTACATGCAACGTTTTTCCTTTCTCTGTCTATGCGTGTTGGGTTTTCAACAACCACGGGTAGTAGCTGAATAACGACATCACTTTACCTGAATACTGCTGCTGCGATAGCCGCCTTTGCAGTTAGTGCATTCAGCAGCGTGATGTTGTGCGGTCACCACATAAAGCAAATCGCATAATTACTATTTAATGGTGACTTCACAACAAATGTTGCTACACAAATAGATAGTAGATATGCTCAAAGTGAAACGAGTGCGTTTTGAGATCAAATAAGCAATACTGCTTGTTGAACTTTTGCACAAAGTTCTTATTCAAAACTAATTAGCTTTGACTGTGGCTCAACTCGGCTTATTTCAAAGTTTTCTGCCAAAACGCTAGCTAGACGGTTAACCAAAACCCACTGTTTCCTGAATTTCACAATGAAACGACCCCATGTTGAAATTGAGGCAAGTGAGAAATAACCTTTTTCATTTAAATCAGTTACCCCAGCATCTGAATCAAATATAGTATCATCACAACTAGTACTGCTGAAACGACAGTTGAACCGTTGGCAACGAAAATACATCACACTTTGTGCTGCATCCGTTGATACGTTCCAACTATAACACAAGAACCTAACGATGTTAACACACCTTGCTTTTATAAGACTAGTCAGCTGAATGACTCACGTCGATGGTAATCAAGTATGGAACTGAAATAAAATTTTGCAAACTTGTTGGTTTGTGTGCAATTCCCAGCACACAGTTCGATTTTTTTAACTAAGATAAGCATTTATCAAAACTTACTGCATTCAAACTTTTTCTTTTGATTTTCGTATGCTGCATGCAGAGTGTTATTATAGCTCAGTGTTTTCATTAGCACACTTAAGCTATATTGTCCTGTGCAGGCCATAACCGCTGAAGCATTTCTTTGCAATCAGCCACGCGTCATTTCCGTATTGGAAATGACGACAAAGGTGGTTGCACTCAGTCGTGATAGATGCTTTGGTAAGAACCGTTTTCTCGTGTAACAGGCCCTAGCTTCTGCCTCATTCTTTGTGTCCCACTCGTGATTCCATCTTTCCACATGTGCTGAAGGTTTAACTTTAGCGTTTACTTTAAACGCTAGACACGACTTAAGCCAACAGGTTATTGAGAACGGGTCGTGGTGCAATATATGGTGTTCCATGTGTCACGTTGTTAAGAAGAGACAAAAACCTCTTCAGAAACTTTGACACAGATAGTAGATGTCCATCGTCCATGCATTAAAAATATTCAAACAGGCTTTGCGTTAAATTAAAACAAGGCAACAAATAAGAGATTTTCTGCGGCACAAAACAAACAAAGAACATTTTTTGACACTAAAGCGAGTTGAGGTTGTTTTCCAAACTTTCCTGCGAAAGCTCAAAATATCCTCAGCTAATCTGTGTTCAAGCACGTTAACAAATAATGTGACTGGGGTACGGTCAGCACGAAAGTTTGTCACAAATCGCTCTTTACGTGGTTGGACTTCTGCCTGAGAGCGAAAAATAACAAAAAAAAACGAGAGCACACTTGAAGCAAGAGCTCCCGCGAGAGTAGGATGCATGAATGCTTCATTTCCTAAATCTAAAACGAGGAATCAAATGCGAGAACTATATGTTTGACGACTGTGTGTTTACAATCAGCAAAATCACTTTCATCTCTACCTACAGCTGCTTCACTCCCTATCAAACAACGCTTGAGCTTACATTTCTTCTTCAACTGCTGCCTGAAAGCTTCTTAAAACAGCGCCACGTTTCGAAAAGTAAACTATAACGAAAAACCTTGGACAATGTAGTACCTACTGTATAGCATCTGTGTGTCAGACAAAAGTTTCGCAGTAGGCCACTAAACATCACTGGTTAACGAGCCGTCTTTTTTTAAAATAACGAGGTGTATCACGTGCGAGCAGGAAATAGTAAGCAGTGTTTCTCTTTACAAAGCCGATGATGCGCGTGTAGCTACCTGTTTGATGGTTCCAATACTAGTTATGTCAGAGTTGAGTTACAACCAAACCTTGCACTTTTGCGATAGTTTGTGAAACGCAAAGATATTCTTGTACATTGTGGATGAAGGTGTTATCTCATGCTGTGTTTGAGTCCCAAGCTTTCCAAGATCTGACCAAATTATTACTATTCGGCAGTCGGATTTATCCATAAACCCGTCTGTACACCTGTTCAACCAGACGTGTTTGTTTTTGGCAAAAACCCACCTTTCTAATAGACATTGCCAACTCTAGTTGTTCGTAACTTGTCTTCTCTTTGCCATTTGCGTGTGTTCATCTGCATGTCAATACATTTCATTGCTGTATTATGTTTCGTACGTAATTTTGAGTTGTTCTTATATCCATGGGCGTCGGAAGGGGGGCAGGGGGAGCCTTGCCCTCCCCTGGATTTTGAAAATTTCAGCAAAAAAAGGTTGATTTTTCAATTTCGAGGGGTAAAACCAAATTTCACCACTTTTGGCCCCCTCTGGAAAAAATCCTTCCGAAGCCCATGCTTATATCCTTCTTGTTTTTCACCTTTTTTGATCTTCTTCAGATATAGCTTTGGGGCAAATATTTATCGAAATAAACAGATGATAATCTCAAACGTTGGTTATTTAATTTTGCATTGAGTAATTCGCATTTCTGCAATAAACAACAAACCAACTAACGAAGCGTATTCTTCCCGCTGTACTGCCCAGGGTTTGGTGTACCAAAATACTTATTTAGGGTCGTATGTAAATGATACTACATATCAGGGAAAGGATTTCAATTTTTGTGACATTTTGTGGAACGGGAGCAAAGCATATCGTGTAGCAACAAAGTTGTAAGAGGTTTTTCAATGAACCTGAAAAATCTCTTACAAGGTGGGAGATTATTTAAGAAATCTCCGTCAAAACTCTTATTACAAGTGAACTCATTTTCTAGACTTATGAGAACACATATTGTGAAACAAGACCGGATCGCTAAAGTTTGCCGGAAAAATGAAGTCATTTAAGTAGGCCTAACAGAAACACTACACATTCCATCCATTTACAGCAACTTGCCTGTACTTGGCATGCTTCCGCCCCAGCTGGTCTGGGAATTCGTGTTATTTTAAGGCTCTATATGGTAATTAGATGACATTCACAGTATATACAATCAATTAAATCAGAAAAGTGCAGCAGAAACACCTTTGAATAATGTGATTTCTAGAACACTACCAAATTTGTTTTACAGTACAGCGCTTATACGGTACAGCAGGCCCGTAGCCACGGGGGGTATTTGGGGCAGTGCCCTCCCACCCAATTTTTTCTTGCCCCTCACCAACATGATTCAAACTCGAAAAACCAACAAATTTTGCAAATGTTCGTTTTCAATCTGTTTAATTGCTACGCTAACTCGCAACACCGCCGCACGTTGCATGAAATGCTAACCTTATTGTTACAAAATAAATTGTACTAAGGAACGTCCATGGTAACAATTTCGACTTGTGATGTCACAGTCAATGAAGACCGTCTTTCGTAACCGTTTGCGCAGTCTCTCTGTTAACACGAACAACGCCATGGCACTATGAAGCGGACTATGGTAATGTCATAATATAAAGTCTAAGCCAGCGTTCCCTCTAAGAAAATTTTAGCAAATGTTGGTTTTAGTGAGCATCAGAATTCTAAATGAATTGCTAAGTTGGTAAACTATTACAATTTAGAATAAGCATAAAGTCTTATAAAAATACGAACAAAGTAGGGCTTACACATTTATTTTAAATAGCTTCTCCATGTTTTCCTGCTTTTTCAAATTTTTGGAATGTTGCAAGTGCACGAGAACCAGATCTCACTGCGCAAATATATTGGTGGTACTGCGCAGTTTGCGCACGTTAGAGGGAAAATTGGTTTTAGCCTTGCTTGTAGTTGTAGATAAAGATGATATCCTCAAAAAAATTCCCCGGAATATATGAATTTCAAAAAATTTGATTCAAAGTCCATTTCAGAAGGAATGCTTTCGATCTTCTATGAATTGATTTGCGGAAATGTCTTACACAATGCTACGATGGAGCGTCGGTGATGATGTCCGAAAAACACGGTGGAGCGCAAGCTTTAATTAGTCAGCATGTTAAACGTGACGTTCCCTACATTCAATATTTTAATCACCAACTTCATTTAGTGGTTGTTCATGTGTGCGACGGTTTACCTTTTGTTCGCGGGTACTTTGACATTTGCAATTTGCTAAGCAATGTTTTGTCCACTTACAGAAGTTTCTGTCGTATATAAAAAGTTTAACGGTGACGCCATGGCACGACTAATGGAGCAAAGTCTGGTCATTATCAACCACCCAGTCTCTGGTGAAACACTTTGCTGAAGTTAGAACAACGCTGGAGTATTTTATCCCCTCTGAAACAAGCGATGCGGAAATAACCATTAAAGGAGCTGGTTTGCTTGCAGCAATAAGCAAGCGGCAATTCATTTTCACAAACGAAGTGATGAACTTGATTTTAAATCTTTTCGCTCTAGCAGACAAAATCTTGCATCGGCAATCTGGCAGTTTGGCTGTATGTGACGATGTAATTAATTCTACTATCACAGAGATTATAAAATTAAGAAACGATGCAGAGTTTGAAAAAATACTGCAAAAATTAAAGCTTCCACTAAAGTTATCCCACCCTCCCTCCAAACAAGCGCAAAAAGTCAGTTAGTTTCATATCGATTCAGACAGGACGTCATAACAGAACACATCGGAGTTCACATTGAAAGTGAGAGTTTGAATTTGAAACCATCTTACTTTGAAATCATTGATACAATTCAGAGCGAGTTCAGCCACCGGTTTTCGGAGTTTTATGTCTGTCATATCTTTGCGTGCTCTTTCACCGGCATCGAGTTGCTTTCTCGACAAGAGAATTACCTCTTTGCTTTTTAGTCAATTCAACTACCAAAAGTATCAGTGAAGATCTTCTCGATGCTGAAACTACCACTGTGAAAAACATTGTCTCATCAAAGCTTCCTGATGTGCTTTTGAATGAAAACACCCGTATGAATCTGGACCAGTTTTTGAAATGGTTTTGGAAGTGCAAAGCAACTTTTCTNACCATATTTGCTGCTGAGCGGGGGCTTAATTATAGGAGTTTCGACAGTCACATGCGAAACAAGTTTCTCTAGTGTGGTGTGGATATCCACACCTTGCCGCATAGGTGCATGACACACGACCGTAAACATCGGCTAGTTTGGTTACGTTTTTAAAAAAATGAAACAGCTGCCGTGGCAAACGAAGACATCATTTCTGAATTTTCGATCGAAACTCGAAGGCTGCATGTTGAAAGTATTCTCTTAAATTGATACTGTCAGTGCCTCCATGCATATTATTGATCAATTCGGCTATGTAGCTGGTGTCAAGACTGCAGCTTTTGTGACAGTTTATGCTCAAATTCCTTTTCTTGGTGCTTTCATGTTTGCGTTTTTCATTGTTGTGAGAAATTAGGAGTGACTCTTGTGAGAAATTAGGAGTTTCTTTCCTGCCGGTGTCTTTCATTTAAATACTGATACGAATACAATTGGTTCAGTCTGGTTGTTTATACCAAAATATTTTTATGTTCTTCAATAAGTTAACAGTGCATTAGGCAAACATCAAAGNTTTTACTGAATCAAATGCAGCAAACAGNCCTCGTGCACAGGCGCGTAGTCAGAAAAATATCTTGAAGCATAAGCAAAATATTCTTCACGTTGGTTTTCTTTGTTGTTTCCGGATAAAAGCGCATAACTAAACAAATGTCCTTGGTTTTGTGTGGATATTTTTTTATGGAAAAAGACATCGTTTCTGAAAATTTGAGGAAGGCGCCGGAGTCTTCGCTCCCCTGCTAGACTACCCACGGCGCATAGCATGCAATCAAAACTCTTACGTGATCAGACTGAAAACAGACAACTGGCAATATGCTACCCAGTTAATCGCTGAAAATTATTAAAATAATTTGTTTGAAACATACAATACAACAAAAATAGTACCCCCCTAAAATTGTACTTTGCCCCCGCAAACCTTAAAACCTGGCTACGGGCCTGCGGTACAATTAAAAAGTTCTTCAACACGTTAACTCAGAGCTTCGCACTGTAGCGCATACCGCTGAAACGTTAAATTTTATTTCACCTGCTTAGTGGTCTGGTTTTCATTTCTACAGCAATTTCCAGTTTCTTTCCAGTTAAAGTAAGCGATCGCGTAAACAAGCCGCAGTATGTCGTGTGTTTCTATCTTTTATTGCGTTCCTTTTGCCTTCCCCTCAATACACCGTTGCTTGTACTTCTAGCAGGGCCGTCGTTAGCGGGGGGCCAGTGGTGCCAGGCCCTCCCATTTGAAATCGGTGCCCCCCATTTCACGTTTGGCCCCCCGTTTGCTACATACATCCAATACTGCATTTCAAAAATGTGGCCTCCCCTTCTGGTTTTTGGCCCACCCTGCTGCTAAATCCTGGCGACGGGCCTGACTTCTAGGATGTGGAAGAAAACTGCTCATTATTGAAAATCTAGCTCTGTAGTTAAAATATTTCCAGCGCCGCTAGTGCTTATGATGTAATCAGGTGAAGTGGAAGCTTATTTTTTTAAGACTAGCAATGTTTACGCGCAGAAACAGTTAATAAATGTGTCTGCAAAAAATAAGAACACTTCTAAACTCAAATTTGCTGATCCTATCGAAACTAATGCATTAGAAACCACGATGTTTACCAAGGTTATATTTCTCCTACTGAGGAGGCATCTTCAGCTCTTATTCAAATATAATTCAATTCTTATTCGAACAGAATTGAATTTGCTGTACTGCTTTTTATGGGCAGGTGTTTTGCACTCCAATGTGCTTATTCATAATTGATTGGATTTGATTTATAACTGTTTCACATGACTCAGCTAATAAACAGAAACAATGCAAAGAGCCATCGCGCAATAAGGAATCCAATTGTCAGTGAACATTAGAATAAATGAATACACAATGGCAAAATAACTGATTATTTTCTACAAAGAGTGTCACTGTGTCACATAGGATTGGTGAAGGACCATGGCGGTCATCTAGTCAACCAACCCTGTTTATCACTTTTTGAAGTGTTGAAAAACAACAACTGGAAATCAAATGAGCACAATTAGGGTTACGGAGTAGGAGCCGCAGTCGAAGTCGTAAGGACTCGGAGTTTTTTTGGTGGAGTCAGAGTCGCATTCCTGACAACACTGGGAGTCGGAGTCGGATTTTTTGTCCGACACCGACTCCGGATGTCCGACTGGATCATTTTTTACATCACACTCCTAAATTGGCATTTCCTGTTAAAATGATACAATTTCTTTTGAAACTTTTGTTGAAACAGACATTTCTTGCTGTGCACCACAATTTCCATTGATTTTAATAGCCAAATTTCACTCCCATTATGGAGTCGGAGTCGGAAATTTTGGAACGTCGGAGTTGGAGTCAGATATTTTACCTCCGACTCCGCAACCTGGTTAGAATTAGAAAAACAAGCAAAGAAACATAGAACACGGTGAGGTAAATTTACAGATGAAGAGAGCATGCTTATGTATGCAAATGAGTGGATCAAATCTAACTGCGAAAATTTGGTGTGGTTTAAACAAGTACAAAAAAATAAAATCAAAAAACAATTGATGAGGGACAAAAGAAAAATAAAACAAAACTATACAGTCGATTGATGAGGTACAAAAGAAAAATAAAACAAAACTAAACTATAATTTCATACCAAAAAATGAGATGTGCGCAGGAAAGAACAAAAATACAAAAAAGTAAAGATACATGCAATAGGAAACAAACTAAAATGCATTATTCAAATTACTGAAACCATAAGCGGCGGAACCGGGGAGGCCGCATCGGCCTAGGCCCCCCACTTTTATGTCTGGGGGGTCTGGCCCCACTACTTTTCAATTTTGAATTTTGCCTAGTAGGTATAGGTAACACAATTAGTATTGGGTCTATTGTTGAAGTAAATCGGTTAATGAAAAAATTGTAGAATTTTGGCAGTATTTTATCAATATTATTTGTAATTTGGCAGGATTTCGTAATTGTTTGG
>JGI24159J19872_10001295_pt1 | contig 27005 bp, 15 predicted proteins | sample Ectturendosymbi4_FD_19872 | JGI IMG/M metagenome (IMG submission 19872)
TGCGATGTGACAACGATGAATAAATAATGAAAATTCCAAGGCGTATGAAGGTGGAGCAGGTTTCATTTCACATGTGTGTCTTGCACCTACAGCACAGGGTATAGAAGACGATCAGCGAATCGCATTTCCACCATGTCGATCGTGGCAGGAGACATTGAATGCCCGCAAATAAATTTTGTGATCTTGCATCGCAGCTGCTATCGATCTTATCCAGTATCGACGAAGATAAGAAATATAAGGCGCGTATAAGGAATTCTCCCAGTTGTACGGAAACCACCCACAAGCATATAATATGACTTTAGCCGTATAGGACAGTGGTTCTCAACCGCGCTTGCGAGAGCCGCATGCGGCTCCCAAGCACGCTTTGTGCGGCTCTCAGCAGCCTTTCTGTAACATCTCTGATATTTTGTGTAACAGACTTTGTTCTACAATAAAACAAAACCTTCAAATTGACTTGTGTTACAATTGTTTTAGTGTGACTCTCTAACAAAATTGCAGGTCTGGATTTGGCTTCCTTCAGCGAAAAGGTTGCGAACCACTGATATAGAACAATTACAAAAGAATTAGTGCCCGCTCACGAATGTAACGTGTTAGAAAGGAATGCAAGAACGGAATGTCTTGTTGAATTCTCGTTATACAAAGTTGATGTCGATGAGAGAAGTCTTCACATGTCGTGCAGCTCGGCCATTGTCTTTTCTAGTTCCGATTTTGCCTCGTCGTACTTCTGATCAGCAAGATCCAGGTCAGCTGAAAAAAACGTCGCGTTTTTAGCATAGGCTACACCGCTCATCATGCTTGCACTCCTTGCATGCCATTCTAAACGTTTTTAAATCATGTTTGCAAGTTTCTGTCGAATGCAGCAAGATTTCTCTTCGCTAATCACCACCCTGAAAATTTCCGTTACTTTTGGTTCTGCCCCATGCTATCGCGCATTGAAAAGTTAAGTAGGGTGAGTTCTGAGCAGGCCCGTAACCAGGTTGGGACACCAGGTGGGGCGAAGAGTTTTCTAAGAGGGGCCCAAATTTTTTAAATATGTCCAATAGTTTTGAACTATGTCCAACACATTTTTCTAGGGGGGGGCGAAAATATTTTAGGGGTCCTCCCTGCGCCCCCCTGGTTACGGGCCTGGTTCTGAGTTGTTGTTAGGATGAACTTAGCGAAGATTAGAAGCGTGCGGCGACAGTTATTGACACGGTGAACTTTGGGGAGCGTGAATTTCGTGAGAATGATTTGCCGGAAGATAAATTGTGGCTAAGTTAGATTTTTTCGAAACCACGCAATGTTCACCTAATATGCACGAAAAAGCAGATATCACATTTCTAACATCGCAAGTTGTTGGTCGTTTGTAATTTGTAGTGGAAAATGTAAACGAAAATTTGTTAAACCTACCATAATATTATGCATCGACAGGCATATGGCTTAGATGGGGAAAACGATTTTAAGATAAAGTTTAGCAGCAAAAACTATTTTTAGTATTACTGTACGTGCTTTACGTAAGAAACAAGTTACGTATTTTGTTTATACATGCATGCTTTTGAAAGGGACATCCAACAAACCTCTTAGCTTTAACAGAACTGATGAGACGTTTTATCCATTCGTTTCATGTATTGAGGACAATTAATTTCACCCGGAGAGCATCACAAGGGCTTGTTCTTGATATAAATCACCAAAGGATTTCAGCAGAACCGTTTTAAATATTGCGCAAATGAAATGCTGAGCTACACCGCGAAAAAACACTACATCAGCACCTGTATCCTTTTAACTCTTCGTATGGTTCGGGGTTCCAAAACTTTTTAAAAGTAAAAGAGTATGCCATCATAATTTAACGAACCGCTTTCAAAAACATTTCTTCTTCTCTAACATGGGGTGCGTAAGTGGCATTGTTAACTTGGCTACATGTACGCGGTGGATTTGGCCAGATACATTCTAAACCAAAGTTCTCAACTTATTAACAAAGCTTTGTTAGGCCCCTTGAATTGCACACCTAAACACAGTAAACCAATTCCATTATCCGGAAAAAATAAGTTGAATTTCATACTGAATGTTTTTCATTCACTCTCACAAAAATTTGACTAACATTCGATTTTATGAGTTGGGCCTTATCGAAATACATCCGATCTATCTAAATATCGAATTCAAACGTTTTGTTATCAAGAATTTGAGGAGCATGCGATAAGTTCATGACAACTCGCCTTCATCTGCGCGTCTATTTCAAGTCATGCCACTCAAACATGTGCGACTTCGGTAAGTCAGTTCAGCGCAGCATCAACACCACCTATTCCGGACAAAAAGTGATAGAAGTTGCGAACAAATGAAGCAGTTGTTGTTGATCAGCTTTTGTATTCAGGCCATGTCGATACATTAACTGTAATAGTGAATATAAACATCAACCCAATTTCGGAAATTGCGTCATTGCTGAGCATGTTTCGTAAAAGTTCACAGTTTGCTCGGCGGGCATGCAACAAAAACAACAACTTTTCGAAATGGTTTTCCATTTTTCCACTGTTTTTCGATTAAAACTTGGTAAGGCACTTACGCAGAGTTAGTTTATGTATGTAAACGAATAAACATTTTTTTGCAGTTAACTAAAGATTTGAAGTAATTCCGTGCAACTTTCAGTAAAACTGAGTCATCACGCTCACTGCTCCTACATCGGGAAAAGCCAAAAGTTCAAATATCTCTTCTTTCCAGAGGAAAACAAAATTGCATTTTGCCCAAGATGCAGCAGTTTTACCGAACTTAATAGCATCAAAAACACGTTGCAGGCATTGTACCACAAATAGTTTTCCAAGGAGACCTATAGTGGTGTACCGGTTTGGAAACCTTGCTTTGTTCGTTTGAAATTTCACTTCAACTTGAAGCTGGTTACATCTTTAGCTTCCATCCTTAGTCCTTACATGCTCTTATATCCTTAGTTTTCTGCAGAACATTGTGTCACATAAGATTGGGACCCCGTTGGATCAAATTGAGATCATTACAAATAACAAAAAGCGACCTTTTTGTTACGCAACAACGAGACCCTTTGGTAGGAGCAGTGAAGCAGGAATCGGTCACAACCCAAATTTTAGCCTTCAACAATTTAGTTTGCATCCCCAAAAGCAGGGTTGCGGAGTCGGAGCCGGAGTCGTAAGAAGTCGGAGGTTTTTGAGTGTTTTAGTGGAGTCGGATTCCTAACAACACTAGGAGTCGGATTTTTTTCCGACTCCGGATGTCCAATTGGATCATTTTTTATATCACACTTCTAAGTTGGGAATTCTTGTTGAAATGTTACAATTTCTTTTGAAACTTTTGTTGAAACAGAGATTTGTTGCTGTGCACCACGATTTCCATTGATTTCAACAGCCAAATTTCATTCCCTTTATGTTAAGGAGTTGGAGTCGGAATCGGGGTCGGAAATTTTAGAAAGGTCGGAGTCGGAAATTTTGGAAACTCGGAGTTGTGGTCGGATATTTTACCTCCGACTCCGCAACCCTGCCGAAGCAAACGAAACCCAATTTTGGAAACGAAGAAAATGGTATCTTGCATGAAGAAGTTAATGCTGATGTTTATAGAAGTTTTGAGACTACTGTCGCCCAAGGTAGGGGGAAAAGTTGGCTTGAAAACGGTGCGTACAGTCCGATTTCTACCTTCAAGTTGTTCGCATACTCGTTCCAGCTCTTTCACTCGCCGCTCGGCTGTTTCTTTAGCCTCATCAAGCTGTGCAAAAACACACACGAAAAACAAATATTTGAATATTTACCGTCAGCACAGCGATTAACACGGTAAAGATGGAAGTGTTTACAAATGATCAGTAATCACTAGCATATAATAATTCCTAAACAGGGTGAGCTTTCAAAGTTACGGAAATGATCGCTGTTGTTATTCTTACAGCAAGATTTCTCTGCGTTGCAACAACAATTCAGCATAAAAGCCGAAGGCTACAGTATACTCTGTTCAAGGAATTTACAAGATACAAAAACCAAAACTAAACTATGATTCCACCATTTCTGTAGCATTTCTTACTGTCCGTAAAAATTAAAAAATTTTCAAATGCATTTCTTGAAGAGATTTCATACAAACTTTTCAGCTTCTTGTAATTTCAATCACACACTGGAATAGTTGCTTTCACTAAGCACAACGCTATAAAAAATAATTACGAAACCGCGCAGTTTCCGGTTATTTTTCACTTGATTCAGAAATTGTTGACGAATTACTTTGTTTCAACCTTTAGAATAATTTTTTTGACCTTGAGGGCTTTACTTTTGCTTGCAGAAAAATTCAAATTTTAAAGTTGTACAATTCCAATCAAAACGTAGACTCAAAAATTCAAACGAAATATTTAAAAGTATATTTTTAGCCATCAGTTCTCAACCGGGACACACTGGGACATTTTCTACAAAGCAAACAAATTACCTCCTTGATCTTCGTTTGGGATGAGTCTCTATTAGTGTCATATAAGTCTAAACAAAAAAGTTTTGATGTTAAAAAATCGGTAATATGTGGGTGGAAAATGAAGCTTACTTGAAAAGCATACCCTAGAACAGCCGATCAGAAAGAAATAGAAGGATGACATGGCACAAAGTGCAATCCATGGAAAAGCTGCTTTTGTTTAGCATTCCAACCGGCGTTATTGCACGATATAATGTGTCTGCATGAAATTGTTGAGGCAAATCAGGTAATCTGTGGGTGTGCGATTCCGTTTAAACTTTACTATCACCAGGCCAAGGCATTGAAAAGCAAACAAATATGCGAAGCACGTCGCGCAAAACCGTTAATTCTGTGCCAATTGTTTCGCAAGACGTAGCAGTCTTAATTCGTACTAAATAATTGGCTATGTTGTTCTTATTCCAACTTATCCTAATTCGTGGCGTAGTGACTGCCAGGTCTGCATTATGCTTTGTTAAACAAATCGAACTTTTCGCTGGTGATTTTTATTTAGTGTTTTAAAGATGTTTCGCCCATTTATTCAAGTAGGCTTCCTGAAGGGCAGTATTGAGGCACAAGTAAGTACAGGTTACAATTAACAAAGTAACAATAGACAACTGTGGCTTGCATTGACAGAAAATACAATTAATAAAGCGCCTGAAGGACATATGGAAGGTAGCGTTTAACTACAAAATTACCGCAGAAAGCTGTCGATAACAACTGAACGATCTAATGAAAGAAAATTAATGGTAAAACAAGCAACGCACAGTGTTCAGCAAAGTGATCACAACCAAGCTTTGGTTCACTGTAATGACTGGTAAGGAATGCAGACTGAAGCAAGTGTTTGTGACGAAGCGCATAACAATTGCCCACTATATTTTGTTATTTGTTACTTGTATTTACTTTTGACCAAAATACTGCCTGGAGTATGCGTTCTGGTGCACGTGACGTCGGAAAAAATGTAACTAAAAGACATCAAAGGGAACCGTCTATTTGTCCGCATCGCCTATAAATCATTGTACGCCGAAAATTGTTGATTTTGAGTTTCTAGCGGCACCAAGCGGAAAGCTATTCGTGAAAGCCTCCCACTGCTTTTCAATACAACTGGCATTGAACAAACAAATAGCAATGAGTCAACGCAAACCATAAATATTTTGCTTTTGAAAGCTTCTCTCTCAGGCTAGGCAGTGAGTCACCAAGACCGCAGTGTTCACTGTGAAAGTAACTGCGTGACCCACACCACAGAGACAGAGGACACGTACAGCTGGTGGAAAGCCTAAAACAGTTTAATCGAAATTAGGTTATAACATTATTTTGTGGTTTTTGGTATAAAACAGCGGATAAAGCTAAAGCCGGTTAAAATCTTTTGATTGGTACTCAAACGTCCTTGAAAGCTCCTTTGATGCGAACCCTCGATTTCGCTTTGCGATCAGTAAAAGTGAATACGTCAGCGTACAATAATCGTGCTATGAACCCTGTAAAGAGAAATGATGCAAGCAGGAACTGCCGATAAAGATCAACAGTATACGAAGTATGGCGCACAAGCATCGCAAGTACTGAAACCCCAGCTTTTGTTTGTATGTCTGCTTTTTTGTTGCAAATTTACCCTTTCAAAAGTTTATATTATATTTCCGCACTTATTGGGAAAGGTTGATTGTACTCACAAGCAGTCGTTATCAGAGTTATAAATAAGGATGAGCTCAAGGACATCTTCAAGGATTAACAGAACTCTGTCAATCGGACACATTTAGTAAAAGAGCTTCTTCAGGCAGCAAGCACTTATTGCAACAACTCAGCAAAAANCAAATTAACAAAATGTTTCTCAAATGCAATTCGCTGGTGGTAATCGTGCATGACTGACATACAGTGCTGTTTCAACTGAGATTGCAGACGACACACTACATGTTTTCAAAAACATGTCGATTTTTTATAATCAACACTTGTGGAGGTAAAATCTTACTTGCATAATGAGCAGATTACGATTGGATTTTTTAATCATTTCTTTTTTTGTGTGGATAAAAATATCCGGTAGTGACATTAAAATCCGCACTTTTTTACTATTTGCTTTTTTCTTATATTTTGGTAACCGCATATTCTTTCACCCTACTGATTGTGGTCTCTTGTTCCGCAATGACTTCATCGAGATCACAAAGCTTCAATTTTAAATATTTTTTAACAGGTTGACTTCGGCGTTTATGAAGAGGACAGACAAGTGTTTCATCAAACTGTTTGTTGGAGAATACTCTGCCACTGCATCTGTAGTAAAATACAACTAAAACAACCACTCAACGACTCTGTTCAGTCAGGTATAAAGCTAGTGTACATTTATATTGCATACACAGCGCACTGATAATCACGCACCGTCACAAATACTGCGATTTCAGCTTACAAGCGATGATAGCGCGTCGCGTATGAGAAGCACAGCGTGGTAAGATACAGCAAGTACAGCACACCAGCAACTGATCAAGTGCCTGGAACTTCTGCAGAAGCAACACAACGAATTCGCGTGATCTGAGTGTATGCTGTTCTTTTGAAGGCCAGGAAATGTTTTCCGAACGGCAGCATCACTGAAAGGCATTTACAAACCGGACCTCGAACTTATGTTGCAGAGTAGCCGTACAAGACTTGCAGCAATGTTACAATTACACTGGTAGTTTTGAACGCAAATGACCCACGGTGGTACATTCAGCAATGAACTGCTATTAACCATCACGTTCTCCTGTGCATGAAGTGGCAAGCATACGCCAAGCTACGTACGCTCGTGTTGAACGACTGATGTAGCCTCAGGCGTCTGCTGTTTTGGCCTGCGATCCCAGCAGGTAGAGACAGTATGTCAAATATGGACCTATGTGTCTTGCAGGCAAAACTCACAGAAACGTGATGAAGCAAACCAGTGAAATCAATCAGCAACAATGGCTGGTCTTGGCATACGATAAGTTTTTTAGTTTCGATTTTTATACCGGTTGCGAAATAACAAAAGTAAAAAATGTTTTGAAAGCAGTAAAGAAAAGTTGTGTATTTATCATTTGCGTGCGAATGGCACTAAAAAACTAAGAAGAAATTCTACTGCATTACAAAAGATTCGTCCGCAACTTTAAAACTAACGAACGTTTCACTGAACTCACAAGCATGTCATTGCTCTACGTTCTGTTGACAAAATCTTTTTTTTTCCTGGGGCATTTCGGTGATTTGTCCCGTAATGGTATTAAAACTCGCTGTAACAGTATTCACTAGCCTACCTTTTCAGACATTATGACCGAATTGACCCAATTTAACTTTTTCGGTCGCTTAAAAAAAATCAGTCTATGACCGAAAAAATCAACCCAGGACTAAATAATTTTCTGATGGAACCCACTTTCAACATGTAATGTTGACACCACAAAACAATTTTCTAAACCAATGAAAACCACTCAATGTCTGTTTTACTGCTAACTTCACCTTTCTGTCTTCCCACAGAAGGAAATAGATTTGCATTTACCAAAACTAAAGCAAGCATTTTTGGAAAATTTTCTTCATGGCACTCTGACTAGAGTGGAACTTTTTCAAAGAATTGATAATTATTTTAAATATCTTGTTGAGGAATTGTACAAATGGAAATAAAGATGTTTACGTTTGCTGCATTACGACGCATCCACTACAGCCACTTTCGTATTGATTCACAAATAGTGATTGTCAACAAAAGCAAAACCCACCCGAAAAAATGTGTTTGGTCGTAGTGGCGGAAAGCTAACCTTTTCGGGAAGGCTAATATAGTAATTTTGTTTCTTTCGTTACGCGCGTATATCTTAAAAAACAAGCAGGTGCAAAAACGAGGGTGTAATACCAAGACTGATCTTTCGCAGCATCTTTATCTGGTCTATTATAATGTAAGGAATTAGTATAGGTGCATTTTCATGCAGCGTACAAGCACCTATATAAGCGGGTGCTCTTTCACACGTAACGCATCACCACGACTAACAAAAGAGGTTATTCAAGCAATCGTATAAAATAGAAATGGTTCATGCAACCAGGCACATAATATATGCAACAAGAACAATTGCGGTCGCATATTGTTTCCTCGCGTGCTGTTCGTTATGTTTGCATTGGCGCCCGGGCAGTGGATGGTATTAAACTTCCATTCGGCGTTCACAGTTCGCTTAAATCTGCAATTGTGTTGTCCAACTCTTCCTTCACCTTCAAGTACTTCTCTTCGGAGGCTTCGAGATCAGCTGAAGAGAAAATCAACCATTTTTTGGTTGTTTTTTCAGGTACATCGCAACCCGAAAGCAATCTACTGACCCTTCTTCTGTTGGTAGTATTTTATGTATCATTCGTACAAACTGCGTTTGCATGACGAAAGACTTTGCATGTGCTTAGACAGTGTTTAAAAATCTCAGTAAAAGCAAAATTGCAAGGCGTTTCAAGTAATGAAGAGAAAATGTTGATGGGTGCGAAAGTTACATTCACTCAATCCTCCATTCTTTAGCAAGAAAGAACTGTTTTTGAATGTAGCAAATTGCAAGTAACTTCAAAACTGCTTGTTTCTGCAGTAGAAAAATAAATCGAGCAACGCAAAAGTCTGTCCACAATTGAGGGGCCTTTGTTGCTGCATCTCATGGGTGTGCAAAAAGGTATTTTTGCCGCAAAGCCTGGTCAACCAATCAACGACCTCAGCTGTATGCTTCACCGTGAAAAAGGTTTCAAGCGAAAACAATCTGGTGTCATCCGCGAAAAGAGGTTAATGCTTTATGACCCGGATTTCAAAACAGCTGGAGCACCCGGAGCAGTTCTTTTCGAACAGCAGTCGGTGACTAAGTCTGTAGATTACTTGCGAGAGAAGAAATAAGAAGGCTATGCACGCAGCAGCCCATTTCTAAGATATTCTCCTTCTGTTGCTGTTTCTCGATGGGTTTTCTAGAAAACTGCGTCTATTTCCACAGTCATGATATCATCAACAAATCTTTAAAGCAACGTTACGGAGATGAATCACTTAATAAAAATAGTACAACAGTAAGTTTTCGTTTACTGTGGAAGTTTGTTCAGCAGTGCCGAAAGGCTTGCACATTGCTCCTTGCAATTAAAAAAGGAATGGTAATTTTTTGGCATTGCGCCATTTTGACTGTCCAGGTTTTCTCCAAGCAAGCAATTCCGAATTGCATGTAACAGGTCGCATGCCAGTCAGACCCCTCGCGTTCCGCACCCACAGTTGCCAGTCTTTCTTGAATACAAAGCTGTCAACCAACCGTTGCAGCAGTTTTAATAAAAGGCTAGGTTGATTTCACCCTTAACCATACGATCCCCTCATTTCGTCACCGTCTTGAAATGCCAGGTTTTAAATTTTTCGACATTGCAATTTTTCAGGTAAAAAACTTTTCTTTCGACTCCTTTCATCCTTGCAAAAAAACGCTCTTTCACTGTCGGTCAAGCTCTTCAAGATGAATTTTCAGAGGGAAACGCCTCGGCAGATGTGCACTCATTTCTTGATTCTTCCCTTACTCTGCATGTTCCGCTTAACGCTCCCGACATGGGCGTCGGAAGGGGGGGAGAGGGAGAATCTTTTTCTTTAGATAATGATATCTCGGTCACTAACAGGAAGTTTCCCTAGTCATACGTCAGCAAATATATCAGAAAATTTTGGGATCATTATCATATAATTATAGTAATCAATACAACTGTGATTATAGTTGGCTATGCTTGATTTTCGCAGATTCTGTAGATTTTTACTTCAACTTTACTTGGCGGAAAGATTGAAAGCTACCTCCAAAGGGTTGGGCTGGTGGCCAAGCGCACCTAACTGCCCATATGTCAACGTTGCAACAGATAAAACATTAGATATCAAAGAAATTCCGAGTTTTTGCGCGAGGTGAGCATGTGTTGTTACAAGTCTGTAGAATAATTGCTACATTAAGCGAAAGATAAGACTAAGTATGTTGCTGGGAATGAAAACGTAACTAAAGGGCCAAGGCGCTTCGTCATCGAAAAATCCGCGACTTTCCTTTTAAGTTTGAAACAATCGTGTACATTATTGCAGTTATATGCAACCATCACTGGATATTTGGGTCCCTTGCCACAACATCCAAATTACGGTCTTTTCAAAAGATTTTTGACTGCGCGAGCGTCAATGCAACTGAATTTGCGTTTAAACAATGATTAACCAATCATGATTGCTCTTGTACGAGATGGGCGAATCCGATTCAGCGTGTGATGCATAAACAGCACTTTTAACTATGTTTGACAAAAAGGCGATTGCGTTTGTTTGGATGAAACCACATTAAGTTTTACGGATGCAAGGTGTTCCATTGCTGACAACAGGCAAAATCCAGCTGCACATCTGGTGTGCAACAAGGTAGGGGCAGCACAAACGAAATTGCTTCTTCGCTCCTAACGGCACCCACATGCACATTCACTAACCATGCATTTGATGCAGTACGACAATAATAGTGGGAACTTATAGCGCGAAACTTTCGTTTATCATGTTATGTGGTCGTGGCATGCTGTGCAAAAAAAAAAAAACGAAAACGAGACATGCTTTTAAATGGCAGCTTCCGCTATACAAGTCAACCAGTCTACACGAACCACTGAATGATTTTAGAACAGTTGTACTGAAACGATACTGACGTTCTGTTCATCAGCTCAAAAAACAAAAATCATGTTTAAATACGTAAACCATCTTGTCTGTTTTGCATTTTCTCAGCAACATAGGTCGTATTCAAACCTTTGGTATGACGCTGTTTGCGCAATATCTTTGATGTAAGTCAGTTTTTGCGTCGATTAGAAAGTCAGAGAGTTTGGTCTCAATACGGAAAATATCAAAATATTCTGCATCAAATCCAGGATATGCGTGTGTGCCAGCTCTCACAAAAGTAATTCAGAAAATATACGTTTAACTAACGCGTATCTTCTTAAACAACGAAAACGAAGCATTTATACTCAATATTTTGTGTTTGAAATTTAGGGTAGGCGACTAAAAAAAATGTATACCAATAATTTTCAACACCATTAAACCAACTCAAAAACGCACAGGATTTCATTTACATCAGGGCGGCACAGCCTGGGGCCGCATGCGGCCATCGATAAAAAATTTTGCCGCCGTGCACATGAAATTTAAAATTTAAGTTATTGCGGCCGTGCATTATTGAAAACTCTTTGTCTACTGTATGCGGATACTCAGTAGAAAGACCAAAGAGACGTGTGGAATTGTTCTTGAATATATTCATTACAATGTTTGACAATTCAATGTACGTATAGGCACGAGTAAATGGGATATTATCGGATAAATCCTATTCCTAAACGTAATTCATAAAAATATCTTGAAGTCACTGGCGGTCGTGATTCATAAAAATAACCGCAATGCAGCCGACAATACCGAAAAGGTGGTTCACCCCTGATTTACATCAATTAGTGATATAATTAAGAGCGGTGAAAAACGTAATTTGCCTCTGCTAGTTTGACAATTTGAGCAATAAAAATGAAACAAAAATGTGTGTCACAAACCTTCCAGTCTGTCAAGTTTTGATTGTAGAACGGCGATTTCACGTTTATAGGCTTCACTCTCTTCTTCCGCCTGGCAAGTTTAAGCAAATTTAAAGTCGGTGCAAATTTTTGCTTAAAATAAACTATGAGCGCAACTCAACAAAGGGAAAAGCACACTATTTTACAAAAATCAACACAGCATGAAAAAGAGGATGAGACATATTAGCCATGTTTTTCGTAACGCTGCGATATGCCAATTTACTTCTACCAATGCGACTCCCAAGGTATATATACATTTTCACCTCGACAAGAAAATTGGACAGCAAATCTCTGACTTCCTAGTTCAGTGGTTCCCAAATTCTTCCTTTATGCGGACTCCTGAGCGCATTTATTTTTTATTGCAAACCCCCAATCGCCAAATTCATTCATTTTCCCACCCGCTTTTGCTCTGGGAAGGCTCGCGGGAAAGCAGTCATAGGAAGACTCGAAATACCTCACGATCAAAACAATCTTAGATAGTTTTGCTGGCTCCACACTAAGACGGGGCCAAGCAAGGTCGGAGATGAGTCACGCTACCTGGTCCTTGGACGACTGCTGCGCAGCGTTCCCGTGGGTGTGGTCAGCAGGACTTGCCTCGCCAATATTTTGTGGGACATTCAGGATACATGACCGAAAAAACGTAGTTAAGATCTCTCTAACGGACGAGAAATGGCTCGACAATCAGGGCTTTGCGAATTTCAAAGCTGTGCACTTTTTCGAATGTTCCTCCTGTGTGTTCGGTGGTGTGATATTGACCGGGTTTACAAGATCTTTGAAATACTCTCTCCATCTGCCAAGGTTGGCTCCGTCATTGCTGAGCAAGACAGCATTTTGTTCTTTGATGGATCTAGCAGTATGAATGCTTTTGCCGAGGAGACCCCGGGTAGTTTACCAGAATAACTTATTGGCTTGCCAGTATCTAGAATCCAGTTTATGCCCGAAATACTCCCAAGGTTGCATTTTTGGCTTTTTCACCTTGATGGTTGCGGACTTCCGCGCCTAGGCGTTCCACGACAGCAAACCAGATTCGGCTTTTTTCTGACACCATGCCTTAAAATCTTTCAACTCTTGGTTCCACCAAGGGGTCACTTCTTTGCCATTATTTGCCACATCGAGTGGTTTCCGTCCGCATACCCGAGCAGCTGATGGAGCTTCAGCTGCTTTTAACAGCTGTTACCCCACGTTCGTTGTGCATTTCGAGAGCTCTTGGAACAAAGAAGATATACGCTGTCTGCAGAGGACTTTCTTACAACATTGTCCACCCGGGCCTCCAACCTTATCCGGTAGGATCTTATCGTTCATCATGATTGTGCAGGCCCTGTCGATTTTCACGACGTAAGTTGCAGATCACCAGGTGGTGATCAGTCGTCAGTTCTGCACTTCTTTTGACACGAACGTCCAACACTGATTGGAATGGAAGAAATCAACTGGGTCTATCCAGATATCAGTGAGTGCCATTGACACAACGAGTTCTCTGCACCAGGTGTATCTGTGCACATCTCTGTGCTGAAAGAACGTGCTCGTTATCATGGGTGTAGTGTGAAAAAAAGAGGTGTGGGAACGCCCTTCCCACAACAAGAGAAAGGAAGACTGCCCAAACAGTTCGAATAAAGTGAGCATTCGCCTACGAGAATTTTCACACTGGATCTACCTATTTCAGTGCAGACTTTTGACTAACAATGCGAATCTGCGTGTCGCTAGCACATCTGTGAGACCGCAGCCGTGTTTTAATGTTACCGTTCGGATCCCACATCTTCAAGTAACGTTACTAGTGCAAAAAGGTGTGGGAACGCCGTTCCCACCCCACTACACCCATGCTCATGATCCACACTGCGTTGTTGCAGCACAGTCGCAGCAGGAGCATGGAAGGGGGGCGGGGAGAACCAGGCTACCCCTGGATTTTAAAATTCAATTTTTCCAATACCTTATTAGTTGAAATATGTGTTTCGTCTAACTTTATAGTAGAGTGTTAGAAACGTGACATTTAATCCAGGAATAGCCAAAAACATCCAGAGAATACAGCTTGACCTCTTCGACCACTTTGTTTCTATTTTCCTGCGAGTGAAGGGATGTTTCACTTTCCAGTTACTAGGTTAGGCAATAATGCTGTTTCTGTGTGGCTTTCAAGTCTCCCCGAATAGAAGCACTCTGCGCTGTCTCCATTGTCCTCCCCTGATGTGTAGCGGGCGCAGCGTGAGGTTTCCAGTAGTGGATAGGTGATGGAGGAGACTGTTGCAAATTTTTCGAATGGGCCCCTCTGCCTAAAGCCCGAACGCGGTCTTTGTTAACGCGCGTGGCGACCGATACCCAGTGAGTTTCATTAATTTTGTCAATTTCATGGTAGTAGCTGGTCCAATTATTTCACTGGACAGATCGGTCGCTAAATTGTTTACTTTTAAAAGAAAATGCAATATCGTGAAAACTTGACGGGATGACAGAATTCTGGTTGCAGATTTGGACACAAACAGAGAATTGAAACCTCGCTAGCATTATCTTAACCCAGGGGTTCCCAACCGTTCTCTTCCCATGTACCCCTTCAGCATTCCGACAGATGAGCATGTACCCTTTCAGCATTTCAACAGATAAGCATGTACACCTTCAGCTTTTCAATAGATAAGCATGTACCCCTTCAGCACTTCGACAGATGAAGATGTACCCCTAAAACTTCTTATGACAAAACATTTTATCGTGATTATTCATGATCATAGATACATTTAACAATAAGCATATAATGATTTTTGATAATAATATTCACTGATCTATGTATAAATACTTGACAAAAATTATATGTAAATATATTTTGCTATTCTATTGCTAACCTTAAATGTACCCCTTCAGATAGACAAATGTACCCCCCAGGGGTACAAATGTATCCCCAGGGGTACACATCATGTTAAAGCGAAGACTATATTTCACAGACTAACTGCTCACCGTCGTGAAGGTTGGGAAACACTGTGCTTGTTCAGTGGTAAAAATAAGTGCCNCTCTGCCTGGTTTANAGAAAGCTTTTGCTGCAGGAATTAGCTCATACAGCCAACAGGCCCGNAGCCAGATGTTAATTTTTGGGGAGGAAAAATCCTTTTCAGGGAGCAAGATTCTTGTTGTTATTATATGTTTAAAACAATTTTTTCTGGGAACAACAAAATTTGGGAAGCACAAAAATTTGGGTTGAACTGCCCCCGAATGCTTCCCCCACCGTGGCTACTGCCATGATAGTCAAGTAGTCGAGCAGGTTTGAAAACAACCTCGCTGCTATTAAGTCTATTGCCATCCATTATGAAACGGTTCGTTTTATGCACAAGACAATGGTGCGCGTTATCAAATGACTGCATCAAACACCAAAAGGTTTTGTGAAAACAAATACGAAGTCTAAAGCACTGTTTCTAATGTCCACGCTCAGTTCCAACAGTTGGATGTACATTTTAAGAAGTTTCCCTGCATTTCGTAATTAGCGGTTCGAACAAGTAAGTACATGATCATTTGTATGTGAAACTAGCAGCTACTATAAACATGACTTTGGTGACTTTGACAGTTTAAAATTAAGTCTCAATATTATAAATGCTCAAAAAAGACAAGAATGCTTGTAGATGTCCTGGAAACTCTCTTCTAGGTTTGTGATGGATTGGATCCTGGATCGGTATGATTTTAACATATTGCAACAAAGCTTGTCAGTTGCTTAAAGTGAAACAATATGGAGCCATGAACACCATGCTTGTTTCGAAAGGTCATCCGTCAATGGCAAGGGAAGAAAAACAAAGAAAAAGCTCAAATTACCTTTTTACATCGCTCTTTGTAAGTGTCAACGTCGTTCTGCGCCAAGTCTAGATCGCGCTGAAGAACGTCTACCTGAGTAAAGACAAACGTTTTACAATGATATGCTTCAACGCGTGGGCGTCGAAAGGATTTTTCTCAGGGAGNAGGCCACTAGTAGATTTTTCCAAAAGTTTTTCTAGGGGGGGGCAAAAATGGTGAAATTTGTTTTTCCCACTTGAAACTAAGAGAACCTTCTTTGCTGAAATTTGCAAAATTCAGGGGGGTTTGACCCTCCCTTCCGACACCCATGCTTCAGCGTGTATCACCGCTAACCGGCAACGAATTTGATTTTCAAATATCTAAAGACGCATTACCACGAACTGCGCTTTCTGCGAAACTTGGGAATAAACTAGCACGGCAAAGGTAAAATACCGGTCGTATTTCCAACAGCGTAAACTAGTCGCGGCAGCAGGCGATATGACGTTGCTGCTGTACTCATTACAATCGTGTTCAATACAACGTATTTCCCAATTAGCAATTTCTGAATACATGGTTATTGAAAAGTACCTGGTTCTTCGTGTAGTTCGTTGTGTCGGTGTAATTGCTGGAAAACAATAATGTTAAGATTATTGTGACATTTGCAAGCAGATTTCATAAAAATCGAGCAACACAACAACAGGGCAAGTGTTCACACTTAGCTCACTGGATTTTATTGGAAGTGATCTCACTCGACTGTTTATGACACCAGTTTGCAGTAAAAGTACATTTGGTAAAAGTCGTTTTCATCACCCACTTTTCAAGATCGCTTTTGGTTCTTTCAGCTACTTCCAGCTTTTCCTCGGTCTTTTCCAAATCTTCGTTAGCTTTGTCCAGCTTGAAACTAAGACTTTTGATTTGCTCCTCCGCCTACAAGAATACGAACATTTCAGCCAACCGCAGTGGTTCGTTTGCAAGATTACTGACAACGTTCGATACTGCAACGATTACAAATATATCCGGGAGCAATGAAGCAACCGTTTACATCTTGCGACAGAACAGATTCCCTTTCAGTAACAAAGTATTTTGTCACACCGATAGAAACGCAGTTCGCTTCAAGTAAGAAATTCGGTCACAAAACAAAGATAGGTAGACGCCAAAGCCTTGATGAAAAGTTACGAGTTCGCATTACTTCCTCATAGCTCGAATACCTCTTTAAAACACGTACATTTGTTTGTCTGAAGTTTTAACGAGGCAATATTTGAATAACAAAAGCCAAATTTTGCTTTAGTGTTAGTGTAACACTTGATATGGAATAATTGAAAAAATTAACTAATTCCAAAATGGCTAAAATGTTTCTGTTGCAGTGCCAACTCACTGTTTGTCTGCATTTTTGCTCTTCATCCAGCGAGCACGAAAGTTCTGTGATTTTGTCGTCTTTATCCTCGATTTGTTTGCGGAGGTCAGCAATTTTTCTTCGCACACCTTCCATTTTGTATTAAATGCAATTTATCCTACCGTAAAAAAGCGAAAAAAGTCCGTACTTGGTCAGGTGTCCTGCAAAATATGTGCACACCGTTAAAAGAATGTGTAAAAATTTCCAGTTAATCCATCTCACATACATTATAGCAAAAAAACTCAAGTAGGCTACGGCAGCTGATCAGAAAAATGCTCCCTCCTCGGGACAGCAAATTGGGATGGACCTTGCACACTGTCAAAACAACAATCGTTTTGCATTCGTTTTGAAAGTAAGTTGGTCTTATGAATCACCGCTGCCGTTTACTTGTGTTGTGGTGAGAAGCAGTGTCCTCACTTTACACAAGGCCATTTCTGTTTTCAGCTCATCCATAATTCTTGAACGTGAGCTTTATGCAAGTAACTGGTTTACAAACCTTATTTCTCTCTGGTACAATCAAAAGCTTGCAGCGTTGCGGTAAATATAAGCCGTACATAAGCGATATTCATGAAAAGAACACTGCATGTGTTTTTAAAGCTTCAAAAAGAAGACAACATTAGTTTCCAACTGCATATATTTTTAACATCGAACTCGTAACAACAAAACTCTTCAATGCAAGAGCCAGTTACTGCTGCCATGAGTAATCCCATAANTTTCACAGGTTTTCGGCAGTTGTTCTCCCATAACTGGGATTGCTGTAACATCAACTCTTCCAACTTTGGTTTTGTGAGCCCAATTTATTTCTTTTATAAAGATATTTTTCACATATTTCAACAAGCTTAGTTCTAAATGGCATTAAATTACGTAAGACTCCTCACTTTGACAATACCTGACACCTTTGCAAGCAGGTCATACGGGGTGAGTGATACTGAAGAATATTTTAAAGCGTCTTAAATGTGAAAAGGATACCGAAGAAATTTTAGCCTTTGTAAATAAATGATTGCACAGAGTTGATTTGTAGGAGCTACAGTAAGGTAAAAAGGATTGCATGGGACAAAAATCATGTGCAAAAACTGCAATGTTTTAGATTTATTATAACATAAGATTATCGAGGGGATTGCAAAATAAGAAAAAAATGTAGATTCGCAAAATATTTGCTTTCCAAATTTATTTCTTTTCACGATGCTACCCCCAAAATTGGTATTTTTGTAGCTGCACGTTTAACAACGCTGTGGGCAAGCCACAAAAGCCCTCAAATATCAGCGTAAACATTTTCCACGTGCCTTTCCGGTAAAATCATGCCATACATTTATCACCAACAGACAATTTCTGAACGGTAATGGCCGTTCCATGGTGTTTTTTAGTACAGGTATGTCCAACCCGCGGCCCAGTCAAAGGTTTTGTGCGGCCCAGCAGTTTAGGTTTTTGCTGTGTAGTATAAGTAGCTTACATACCGACAACCTGTCTTTATTTTGATAATCTTAAATTTGACATCTATAATGCAGGTGGTCATCAGTGCCACTTTTTCACGTTTGTACTGCGTAGGAGGAGGTTTCCGCATGTCCACTGGCCACTGACACCATGGTCCAAAGCTTTGTATTAGTTTTCAGATTTCTGCCATTGTTCGATTGGGCGCTAAACTTGTCTGTGAAACCACACTTAGGCCAACAGACAAGTAAAAGGTGCCAAACAGTCGTTACCATTGCAGTTAGGCGCTTGCAGTACATTAGCTTAAACTAAATATAAGTTGCTAAGATCAAAGTAAGTCATTCAATGTGCGGCCCTCGTTAATATGTCATTCATTGTGCGCCCCTGGTTAAGATATTTACATAATTTTTGGCTCAGTAAGCAATTTCGGTTCGACATAGCTGATTTAGTACATTGATATTGACGAACACTCCACTATGTATGCTTACATTTTGCCAGGAACATTTCGAAGTTTAATACAGTATTGTTATTTTGGAAAACTTTTGTGTTTTGCGTTTTTGGTCAGGAAAATCTTTAGGGTAAGTAAGNAAATAAAAGCTTTGTACTTCGTGCACTTGTCTCCTATGAATCCTGAATCCTAACACAATTGCTTTTGCAAACCTCGAAACTTATTCGGTGCATTAGTCAATGACAGGACTTTCATAACCTCTATGGAAACAGGAAAAACACAATGTTACTCAAAGTTCACATACCGTGTAGAACAGAACAGCATTTAGTGAAAAAAATAAAACTTTCATGACTGGTCCAAAATCAGGAATGAAAATCCTAATTTTGCATTTGCTGTCTTGAATAAAGTTAAATGTTTCTCACCAAGCGTTGTCGCCACAAATTGTGATCTCACAATGGTGCGGTGAATTTGAAAGCTTGATTTCAAACACAAATCGCCGCTGTATGAGGCCAACAACCACTCAAGCGTGAGAACTGAGACTGAAGTCGCTGGCAGGCAAGTCGGGCGTGATCAGATTGCTGGCGTTCTGTGTGTAATCATGCCTTACAGTGATCACGCCGCAACCTACACCGAAGCAACCGGCTTCAGACCCGATCGCCCGCTCGTGCGCCTGTTCCTTGGTAAATGTTGGCCGCTTCATTGTCAGGGAATTTTTCACCAGGCACACGACTCTCAGCAAATAAAGGTGTGGAGTTTATCTTGAGAATGAAAGACATTTCTTGTCCACCTGTCAGAGGATGAAGCTGCCTTTTTTCAGTTTTGTGACGCCCGCTCTTCATATCGGTAACCGCAAAGGCAACACGACGAAACATTCCGAGATATACGCGAATTTGATTGTCTTTATGTATTCCAACACTAACAAAATGCTGCTATCAACTCCTCAAAATAATTCAGAAATACCCGCTACGTGTCTGCTTCAATATCTGGCTCGCTTGACTGCAATTGTCTATCCTAATAGCTATCATTTACAAGAGGCCGAGCATTTCCGCTGGCGCACTCTTGCATTTACGGGGTAAACATACATCGCAGCGCCTGAAACTAACGTGTATATGTAAATTGGGAGGTTAACACGCTCAACGAGAAACAACTTTTGCAATGCATATTTTCAGGTATATTTGTCCAAGAAACTGAAATACCGCAGTGTTGCATCATTATATCTGTTTTGCAACATGAAGCAACATAAGAACGAGTGCGTTAATGCCATTTAGCTACTAAGTAGGGGGTTGACATGACGTAAGTGAACACACGTCACGCACACACGTTCCGATGAAACCCAATGCGCCTCCAAAAAGCACTCAGTGCATTAAAGCCATGAAGTGGCATAACTCACTGCAATAAATTGCAGATTTGAGAGTTCAGAGCAACGTTATAGCGTATTGGTCTTGGGCAACGTTTCTATCTACGCTTGTTTATAAGGTTTCTGATTTTGCCTTGAGCGTTTCGACACAATTTTGCCCCAAAACCCTTGTGTTTTTGACATTTTGGTAAGGCAACATTTGTTATTACTTACTGCAGAATACTGTAGATGCAAGTTCGCCACACTATGGGTGAAAACACCGACGCTCTAGCAACTGTAGTACGTCACATTGGTAGCATTGGTTGGCGGAGTTAAAAATTTAACAGGTTTTTTGCACCAATGTAGCACCTGGTCATCAATCTTTACTACATCACTAAAAATAAAAAGTGCGGAAAAGTACGTCCGTAATTACGGTTAAGTAAACTTCATCACGTATATCAAGCTCAGAACATATTAACTACAAATATAGAAATACGAAAAGTCTGTGTGCCGAAAAAATGCGATTTCTAAATCCATAATGCTTCACAACAACAAAACAAGACAAATAAACGCAAAACATCCTCCGTTCAAAAAGTTTGTTACATTTGCCTGAAAATGTTTGTGGTATTGCAGTTTGACGTCATAAAACACTTTACGATTTGATTCGACGAGTCGCCCTTTTGGCGNCTTATTGCTGGAACGTGGATATGCGCAACTCCGGATCATCGCAAAGTTTTGATAGTAGAGGAAGGTATGCAGATTCCTCGGAAGCTCAACAGCAAACCTTGAGCGTTCAAATCAATTCTCCACGTTATGCAAAGCATTTTTTCACAGAGCTACACAGGCACTTGCGGAAATGCTGCGTGCGATGTTGATGCGCGGAGGACCTTAAAGACCATATGGGCTGGAAGAATGACATAAATCTCTGCGAGATGTTATGCTGACTTTGAAAAAACCGGCTCTAAGGAGTGCCAGTTGTTTGTGGTCTTCTTTTACTCTGACTGGTTTCAGCATATCTCGCCAGTTTCTACTTTTTTACGACTGTCGCCGCTCTTTTCTTTCCAAGACTTTAGCGACGCAGGACATTTCCGTTCAAGTGAATGCGTTGTGGAATAATTAACAGCAAAACAAAACGCTAATTCTTACGGCATTAAGTTCAGGCGCTTCGCTAGAGTTTGGTTGTTGGAGCGTCACATTTAGAAATGCAATCCAACGGGTTTAGCGAAACAGAACTTCTATGCAATGCAACCGATGGAAGAAATAAAAATTTTACCCAATGTTTTCTCAAACTTGCTTCAAATTTTCAGTGATGAAAAAAGAAAAAATGAAGAAGATCACCACTACCTTCGAATGCTAAAGAAGGCCAAACGTCAATCAATTTCCAAATATTTTGAGAATAACTCCGCAAATTCTTCAAACATTGTCATTACAACGTAAGTTTGAAGCGATTAGGCAATGCACATGACAACGACAAGGCACAAAAAGTGTCTCTCCTGCACTTCTCTATTCAAAGCCAGCACCAAATATCAAGTTCTGCTCAAAGTCTCCTGACCTGCGTATGAATGAAACCGTCCTTCGAGCAAAAGCCTTTTCTCACTTGCTGTTACCAGGTTCGTCTTTCCCACCATATACATCGCGCCATATTTCTGCAGCCTGTTAGATTTTTGTTGAAAATGTCATAATGTGCACTTCAGCGTAATGCTTGAGAAACTCGCTGTGCTGCCAAATCACACGTAGCCTGTCCGGCGATCAACACTCATAAATGCACTTAGCTGCATCTGTGCCGTGCAACGAAACAGTCAATGCATTGTTCGTGATACCATTTGGCACAGGAAGCCATTACCTGATCACGCGTGACTCAGTGCGGGCGGTTTCTTACACATTCCGCCACTCTGCTATTGCCTGTTCTGTAAACACCAGTTCACTGGCAGCACTTTACGTACAAGTGCTTTATCAACAATGTTGATGAATAGTTCTTTGCCTTACTGAACACCCACATGCTCACGATGGCACTGAGCTTGCACATTGGTTGCAACGTAAAACAATCTTTGCCAAAAGAAGGTCTGACTTACATAAGGAAATAGTAAACTTGTTCGTATTATTCAGTAGAATTCCCTGGGTCTCTACAAATTTGGATGGGAACAATTGCTTTTGATTGTTGCAGGATTTGTTATCTTGAAAAGAACTACTGCGTCACACAAGACAGAAAGGTCGAATTTAAGTTGGAAATTGCGTAAAAAAGAAGTGGTCTTTTTGTCCCTGCAAAACTAAAATATCTCGTCACTGTCGTATTCCTGCCGTCGGAGTAAAAAAAATCTGACAAAACAATATAATCTGAATTACACCACCGCAAAAGATAACCTTTCATACGGGTACTTTCAGTAAAGTTTCGATGGTGTTAAACAGGTGATTTGTTGATTTGCTCAGTCTACCAGTGCCAAACCACTGAGTGCAGAAATCGCAAAACACACAGATAACCACTTCGCCAACGGTGTTACGAATCAAAATAACTTTTGCCTCTGTGCAAAACATACATCTTAGTGGACCAGCATTTTTGGCCTAAGAATTGCCTGGCTGGAAACCGCTGTTCGCAAACAACTCAGGCGTTAGTGACGCCCGACTGGCACTCATAAAAACGCATTCGCCCGGACTCTCATCGTTGCTGCGTGACGTAAGAATCGGCAAGCCGCATCCGTCGCCGAACGGACCATATATGGCATTGACCGACCGCTCTACCTTCAGGTCTAACTAAACCGCCTGTGACGTGCGCTAGACACATATTTGCGGCAAATCTTCAAACTTTCGTTCGGCGATGCCCGAGTTTGGTAGCGTCTCTGTTGCAAAGAGTTAAGAACTTCTCCATAAGTGTGAGATACCGTGGTGTTTGTTTCCCATAGTGCTTACGCTGCAAAGTGCCAGGCCCTTTTAGCTGTGATGCTTGCGACTAGTAGCGGATATCTTTAACCTTGTCGAAAATTAATTTTTGTATTAACAAATTATTTAAATTTAACAGTCAAAAATCCAAATGGAAAAAATAAGCTTTCACGAACTTTCTTTGCAAAGGATCGCTTATTCCCAAGAAAATACCACGTGCATATTTTTTAGTGCAAAAGCCCCGAAATGAAACGTCAGGATCGTGGAGCATCTTTACCGAAAGAGTTCAATTTGTCGTTTAATTGAGAAACACACAACAATTGTTTAAATGAGAAAAACAAACAACCGCTCAGATAAAAAAACAAATTAATTTTGATTAGAACCTGTAGCAATGGGCGTCCGCAGAAATTTTCCCATGGGGAAAACATCGATGTTTTGGTTATCCTTTTCAAGTTTCAATGCAAATGGACATTCATAAAACGCATTAAAAGTTCTTAGTCCCAATTTCCAGGAGGGGGCGAATAACCTTTTTGCTTTCCCTAGCGGACATCCATGCCTGTAGCTAAATTACCCTTTTTAAGTCAAGCGCTGTACGGATCCTCTGTAGTGTATACAGCTCTATTTTGTTGGTTTGGGGTATGCTTAAATTTGATCGGTAAAAAGTTGCGAGATTTCTCTAGAGAAGCTCTTTACAGAAAATTGAGAGCTATTGGATGTTAAAAACCAAGGGGCTAATATTTTTATGAAGATGATGCTCTTGTTTTATAAATTATGGGTTTGCCTCCATAGTAATCACATGGAGCTTGGCATTTTTGTCAGAGTACAAATCTAAATTCGGCCAGAGGCAAATTAAAAATGATTTTCCGTAAACATGTAGACTATAAATGTTCTCAGCATAAATATTCAGAATGAATTTTGAACGTTTTACAAGTTTTTACAGAATTTCATGTCCATGAAGAAATTGGTAGTGTAGTATCAAGCAAAAATCACACAGGGCTAGAAATCTTGCGTGAACTACATAAAGCTGTAAAATTTCTGCTAGTACATATTAGTTCACTAGAGACAAGTGCTGCAAGTTGGTTTTCAGACAACTTCCGTTGACCTACTGTACAACAACAATTATAAGAAATATTACCACAAGGATAGAGCAACAGAGTAATCACCCAGAGTAACCAGTATAGCTGCAGCCCAAACAATTCATATAAGATAGAAATCCACAGTGGAGGTCAATCCTATTTCGCTTACCTTACAAATTTTAGGCTACGCCTAACTTGGTCCCTTCCCACCAAGCTGCAGCCATAGAAGTACCTGCAATGCTGCCTTGAAATCAACTCCCCTACGTCTTCAAAGCTTTACAAGTTGGTTGTGCAGCTCGCATAACCGCCCAGGCTCACACTTAAACCTTTTCGTTCATTCATCACCCAGCTCCACACATCCGGTACTATTTGAAAGTGTAGCCGGTCGATTGACATAGAGGGCGGATGTAGTTTCGAGTATTTCGGTAGATCTGGCTTTCAATGGAACAGAATCGTGCATCGGTTGCGGAGCAAGCAAGTGCTGTTTGGCGTTGCTTGTGTTGACGTAACAACATGACTGCATGAAGAAGTTTTCCTAGCCTTCCGGTTACGTATGCAATAAAAACAAACGCAAAACTTTTTTCAAATGCTTTTTCAATTTCTTTGACGGAATACAGTGGCGAAGTCAGAAGCGAAACCAATTTTGATTATGAGGAGCCAAAATATCAATCCAGTGATGAAAGTTTTCTGAAACTCCTGGCAAAAAGTTATCGTTTTTACTGTGGCAAGGCATGTCTTCTTTTTATCGAAACGTTATCCCTCTTCTGTTTTGGGCACCATACTACTGATTGCCGCACATAAGCGTAGTAGCCGAGTCTATTTCGGCTGAGCCTTATGTTGCCCGATACTACTAATACCATGTAAGGGAATCGCTAAAGAGATAACGTGTATAAAAAAACACATATTTCAAGCTGTTTACCTGGTAAAAGCTGTTGTCTTGCAAAAACGTTTGAGGGCTCGACTGCAGTGCGCCAGCTATAGCCGGAAACCTTCCAACGTCACAAACATTGCAGACGAGTTAATTTTCTTTAACCACTAGAATCGGAATATCTGTCAAATTCTCTTGTGTTCATACATAGTCTATGCCAGCTTTCAATCAGCTTGCGCTTAATGCAAAACGAACAGCCCGAGAACGATTTTAGTGGACAGTGCGGCTCAAGACCTCCTTACCAAGCTTGTGCGTGAAGCTTTTCAAGAATCTCTTAGTGTTTGCGAAACAATTTCTACAAGGTTCCAATGCAGGTTCTAGTGCTTGGGTATACGAAGTTAAGGTTGCATTGCGCAATGCGAAGTAAGTGTCCGACAAATTATACATTTACGAATGGCCATGTAGGTTTAGCGAAGGGTTTCTAAAACGGAACTTCGTCACGCATGCTAGGCTGTAAAATTACTGTCGTGATATATTACAAGCTCATCAGCATCACGATGTGTATGCGATCAAATCAGATAGCACTTTTCTCTCTTCTGCAAGAGAGTAAACACAAAGGCAATCAAAGCAACGCAATCAATTTTTTCAGAAAACCGTAAGTTTTACTCTTTCTGTCCTTTAAGAAAACTCGTTGATACAAATCGCAAAAGACATTTGTCCACCTCACAAATTCATAACATATGAACCATCTCCTGGAAAGTTTTGTCCACTGCTTTGAGTTGTATTTGAGAACAACCCTAAAGTGCAGACATGCTTGAAAACTCGACAACCTGACTGCGGGCGCGAACGACTTGTACGATCTAGCAATGCGCAAATCAAACAGGAAGAGAATGCTCAGCTTGCTGAGCGCTATCAGCGAATTTTTTTGCTAGTCGCTCCGCACCCAATTGTGGGAGAAAGTTGGTTTCCGTCATGCGTGACTGCTGACTTCATGGGCTTGGCAACACCGTTAACTTGGTGTTTATGACTGCTACGATGCTGTTAGTTTCCATTGCAATGTTCGTCAAACTGTAGCACGTTGCACTTAAACTACGTTAATCAAACCGGAGACGAACATCTGTGACTGCATTTTTCGTTATCAACAAACATTCACTGTATAATCTGGTGGTTTTATTAACAATCTTTTATCAGGAAAATAACCTGTCAACAAGAAAATTTTCACTAAGCAAGCCCAGAGATGTTGTTGTGAAAACAAGGCAATCTGCATCGGCCTAGAAAGATTACGCGAGGAGACTCACATAACAACAATAAAAGAGATTCCGTCCAATCTAGTAAATAAGCTTGCTTTCAAAGTGTGAACCAATGCACATATCCCTCACACCATAAGCGGACAAGAAGGCATTTTACTGGGGGGGCGGAAAAAAATTGCCCTGAAAATCACAATTTGCCCTGAAACTAACTTTTTTAGTTTAATCTGAATGGGAACTGAAAACTCTTGTAAATCTGTTCTATACAGAGATGTTTCTCATAGTATCAGAGGTGTTTCTCATAAACTATTCTCAAATTTTCTGCACAATAGAATGCAGTGCACTAAAATATGGAAATTTAAATCTTCATACAAAAGGATATCTTGCGGGGTCCCTCAGGGTAGTGCTATTTCGCCTTTGCTTTTCCTTATTTACATTAAGGATATCACAAAAGCATCCTCTTTTCATACTACTTTATTTGCTGATGATATTAATCTCCATATGTCAAATTCCTCCTTTAATGTTCTTCAGACAGCTGTTAACCTTTAACTGTGTAAAATTGACCACTGGCTGAGAGCCAACAAGCTTTCTCTTAACTACAATAAGGCTAGTTTTATGCTATTAACTTCTCGAAAACACAATCCTACTTCATTTAAAGTTATCATAAATAACCACAACATTTCCCCTGAAGATAACCTAAAATACCTA
>JGI24159J19872_10001298_pt1 | contig 26983 bp, 23 predicted proteins | sample Ectturendosymbi4_FD_19872 | JGI IMG/M metagenome (IMG submission 19872)
ATAGCAAAGCCACCGCAGTGACCATACATCAAGCGAATCAGTCGCAATAATTTATTTGCACAAGGAAACTAGTTTCGTGTTCGACACATGTCGAATGTCGAACACGAAACTAGTTTCCTTGTGCAAATAAACTATTGCGACTGATTCGCTTGATGTATGGTCACTGCGGTGGCTTTGCTATTATTGCTATCTTCAGTTCTTANTAATATTATAAAGTTCTTATTAAGAACTGAAGANGTGTTAAATACACGAAACTATTTTTCTTGTGCAAATAAATTGTGACATGATTCGCTTGTGTGAGTCACCACTTACTGTGACCAATACTGCTGAATGATAAGTCAAGCTCGAACCCCGCAAAAAGATGAAAGCAATTCCAAGCAGGAGATTTTCTCAAAAAGCTTGCTGCAAAGCCAAAGCTTACCTTGTTGATAATGAAAACGAATTAACACAAATATCGTACCGTAGGATAAACCGTGCTTTGGAAACGGATGTGTAATAATTGGAAATTAAAATATGCGTACATGTGCATTGAGATTGTTACAAAATTTTTGTGAAATTTCGCAATAATGTTCAGACTTCTTCACTAAATTTTATTTATAGAACACCTGAACGCCTAATTGATGATATATTTTCATTTGGCGCAACCAAACCATTCGGCATTCAACAGCATGAGTTCTTGAGGCATCCAAATAAACACAGATGAACTTAATTTTCTCATACCCGTAAAAGTTGAGAATCTTAACTTCCACTGCATGGTGGTGTTGATCTTGCAAAATTGTTTGAAAATCCATCCACGACGAGGCCTTCCTTATACGCACGATATCATCGACCAAATCCTCATAAAGCTCATTATGGCTGCTTGGTCCAAACGTAATCAACATCTCCATAAATCTTTGAAAACCTTTTGAAAACATGCAAGTACAACAAATAAACACCGATACAAGCTATAACAGGCAAACAGGCAACTCACAGTCGCTTCATGTTCAAGTACAAAAACTCCAGATCTTGATGTGTTGCAATATCGCGTGGCAGTTATATTGTGGTTAGATTCAAAACATAACCTAAGCCAGTTTTTGCTTCGTAGTTTTGTATTTGTCAGCAAAATCAAATGGAATCGGATGAAACATGTGTTTGAATATAAAGCTTTTGCGTCGTAGAAACGGCTGCAGTTTATACTTCATGTTAGCCTGAGAGTCTTCCATACAGTTTAGTTATACTCGCTTTTCCACTCTTTGCGGAGTGTCACGGAGGGTCTGCGGCGCCCACCTCCGCTTACTTGCGCCGTGGGCCACGCGGCTGCTTTCGCAGTGAATGTTGCACTGGTGGCGAGTCAATGTCAGCACCGCGCGTCAACTGTTTCCTTGCACCCTCCCATTAACGCCGAGTGGACCGGGATGGACCGGGTGCAAGCACCGTTTTTCAAGTCTTCGGTATGACCTGGCAGGGAATCGAACCCGGTCTATCAGCTTTTGGCGGCGGGTGCGCAACCGACTGTATCGCTTGCCGGTCCTAAAACGTTGTTGCTTTTGTTTATTCAAAATTCCACTGTGTTTTCCCGAAAATAGTGATGAGTTGGTCAAATTTTGAACTATAAAATTTCCTATTAAACATAAAAATTTCTGAAAGCATATCAAATATTTGAAATCAGTCATTTTCTTCACAAGGAAATTAAACTTGCTTCAGATTTTTCAAAAATGGTACTCAAGGTCATTATTACCTAATGTTTCATGAGGTTGTATAGAACGTGTAAAATGAAGTAAAAATTAAGTATTGCAAACAAGTTTTCGAAATGGATCTTGAAACGTCCTCTTTCATAAGAAAACGTAGCGCTGTCGGCAAAACAATAAACACTTGTGCATTGGACATGCTAATTGATGGCCGGTCTACGAATATATCGTACCTGGAAATCGGCCTAAGACCATCAGTTTTCGGTTGCTTCACCAACGCCATAGCTCCTCCGCCGATTGCGCTAGAGAGCTGTTCAAACCTTCGAAAGATTCCGAAAGTCTTCTAGTTTGCACTCGAAAAAAAATTTTTTGGTTGGTGGTTGCGGATTTTTTGTGAGTGATGTCATAAGTGAAGTAGTTTGGGGGCTATTTTGGCTCATGTTACCTGGCCTAGGGCCCAATCGCTAAGCCAAAGTATTTCCCTGAAGTTTTTATTGTAAACTAGGCTCAAGTCCGAGTCTTTTGATCTTTTGATCGACTTTCTAGCATTTCTGGCTCAAATGTTACGATATAAAACACAAAAATTATCTAATTAACCAATTAATCAAATATTTTTATTAGTTTAGGTCATACCTTTTGAACCCGAAACCCCAGCAGGTAAACCAAAGTATCAAAAGACTCGGATTGCAGCCTAGTTTCCAATCAAAATTTCAGCGAAATACTACCATCTAACGGTTTGCGTCCTGGGCCACGTGAAGTGGGCCAAGGTGGCCTAAACGTCCTCCACCTATGACATCACTCACAAAACAATCCGCACCCCCAACCAAAAATTTTTTTTTCGAGTGCAGACAAGAAGACTTGTCGCGTCTTTTGAGCCTTTGAACAGCTCTCTACAATGGCGGCCTGGAGATCGCGCCTCATGTAAATAAATGGTCACCGCTAGACAGTGCCCATGAGTATAAGTCACTGTGATCGTCACCACAAGTGAATTATCGTAATTCACGTATCCCTATATAATGATAGTGCAACCTAGTGTCAGCAGAGTGAACTCGTCGAGCCAGAGCCGTATCAACCGCACTCCATACCCCCCAATTCGGGGCTCACGCTGTCACAGAGGGCCCAAAATTCAGTCCCGCCCCCCAGAGAGGGCCCCTCACCACTTAGTCCCCCAGAGAAAGCTTCGATACCCCAAATTAAAATATGAAGCACTAGAAATCAGTGAAGTAAGGGGCCCTTTGAAAGAAAAGTCCTTATGCATTACAGTTACTTCGGGACGCTTTGAAAGTCAGGTATTTACATATTACAACTGCTGTTGGGGACCCCTTTGAAAGCAAAGTATACCACTTATACATTACACTAGCTGTTGGCCCTTTTGAGAGTAAGGTACTTTACACATTACAGTTGCAAAGGGAGGCAAGTGCTTCGCTTTCCCTTGCCTTCCCTAAAGCGCCGTATATGGCGCTGACAATGATCTTGTATGAGAATATGAAACCGATTGAACATGTTCTGCTTCATCCGATACGCGTACTTTCTCACCTGATGCGCGCATGTAAACACTGCAGTGTAAAGTTATCTTTATATTATTGAACACATTGAAGTTGCTGATGAGTTATCACTTCAAAAAACACAGATATCACGTAATTTTTCATAATAACCTAGACACACAGTCAGGGCCCCGAAAAGGGGGCGGGGGGGAAATGCCCTGGGGCGACACTTTTGGTGAAAAGAAGGAATAGCTGGTGGAAGGTGGTGGTAGTGGTGGTGAGGGGGGCGGAACTTCCCATGTCGGGACCCTGCACACAGGTCGACTAAAGAAACAGATCCGGGTGGAAAAAAACTTAGTGCGAGCCCTGGTCACATGTGACAAAACGCCTACTACCGTAACTTGAAGTGAATATCTGAAGATTTATTGCCGTGTTATTGTTACGCAGTAAAGACCAAGAGTACAACAATCCACTAGCAAGTTTCTCAACCTGCCTCTGCAGGCAAAGGAACGAACTGCGCACTAGCGCTAAGCATGTCGGGGGCCTCGAGGTCACGACTTTGCCGGGTTGTCCTGATGGGCCTCACATTCATTTATCCAACCCCAGCCTACATGCCTAGTTGTATACGTCCAGAAGTCAGATTTCCACTTCATCAACGTGTTTTGTGTAGTGATTGTTGTAAAAAAATGTAGGCTACTGTGTCTAGCCCAGGTAGTCTTCTCATATTTTGTACTGCATAGCAGCAAGATACATTTGGTGTTTATGACCAAAATTACACATTTGCGCAGCCTGCTGTTCAGACAGCCAGATGGAGTTAATTGTGAAGTTAGATGAGTCTCTTTTGGGGGTTGTGCCAAAACAGAGTAGTGCAGTTAGTGGATTATGGATGTTAACCGTTGCGTCCACGTAGGCCTTAGTCTATATTTGTTAACATTTATAGGCGATTTGAGATACAAAATGTTATTAATCTAAACATGTGTCATGCACCAGGAGATTAACAGTCCAGACATTAGCAAGGTTNATGCATGCGTAATTTGGCCAGTAAAAAGCCCAATGCGCACGCTTCATAAGCATTTTTCACTTAGATCANTCAGATTCTATTTGAATAAGAGCTGATGATCCCTACTTTGTAGGCGAAATATATACTCTGTAAGATCGTATTGTCTGATTCTGTGCTGAGAAAGGAATTCTTTTCATAGACATATTTAGCTTAAGCTCATGGTAAAGTTGATCAATTTGCACTAATAAGAGAAAACGTTCATCGCGGCAAGCATGCTTTGACTGGCCTCATGTTTGCTTCTTCAGTAATAATGTTTTGATAACTGAACGATAGGATTGATTCTGCTTTCCTGCAAGTTTTTTTACATTGGCATTTCATTACGACATCTATAAATATTCGCCGTCAATTAAATGACAATGATTTACGACCCAATTCCTTTTGCTAAGCTCGTTCAAAAATTTTTAGTTGAAAACTATGAGCCTATTATGCGTATTTGCTGGAAAATATGTATAATTATTTTGCACAATCTGCAAATGCCGTTCATGTTGTGAATTAGAAATACATTTTCAGAATGTCTACCCCCTGCACAAACATGAAGCCCTCAATGGAAGACTTTCTGGCGACGGTTCTGCCCAGGCCCGCAGACACGGTGGGGCATTCGGGGACAGTTATTCCCAAATCCTTTTTGTGCTCCCCAAATTTTGTTGTGCTCAGAAAAATTTGTTTTAAACATATGATAAATATTAAAATCTTTCCCCCATAAAAATGCATTTTGCCCCCCAAAGCCTTTATACCTGGATACGGGCCTGGTCCTGTTAAAACTGTGTCTGCAATTAGAATATTTTGTTTTGAAGTCCATTCGGCCTTGACATGTAGATTACGTGGAAATTTTTTTTTATAAATCACCATTAGGGGAGCCCCTGTAAGCATTTTGGGGGGGACCAGAATTGGGCTGATACGGCACTGCGTCGAGGGATCTCTATTGCTGCTGGTTGCTTTCCTGTTAGTTTAATGCCCCGAATTATCATCTTTCCCTTGTGCTTGCCTCGGTAGTTCAAGGCGATGCAGATACCTGTAACACTACCGCTTTCAGCGCTAGAGTTACGCTCGCGCAAAGCCACATGCGATCCGGTTAATTTGGCGCGAAAATCCTCAAATATTATCGGACGCCAAAGTGTTAAGGTTACATATCAGTGCAAAAGCTTTACCCCAATGTCCATAGAAAATTATGCAAAAGACTAATGACTTTGAGAAATGTCAACTGGGGTAAAAAACAATATTGGCTGCAGAATATGGCAACAAAACCAACTAAGCTTAACACACCATAATACCATTGCACGGTTGCTCCATCATTCGCTTTTAGAGACCGCAGTCAATCTCACCAGAATTCATTTCGATCAAAATCTCCACTGTAACCCACCCCAAATTATCCCATCTTCACTGCGATAAGAACGACCCTCACTAATATTCACACCCGCTATTCCTCTGCGGAGGGCTACTGGGGAAGGTACAAGTTTACAATTGTAGTAGGACTCGAAATACCTCAAGGTTTACAGCAAACTCTGATAGTTTTACTGGCTCCACACCAGGGTCGCAACCAGCGAAAAATTTCGGGGGAAGAAGTCACATTTGACAACGATTGTGACGTCATTGATGTGCAGTCAAACATGACGCGACTTTTTGCTATGATCAGCTTACCAACAGTGGTGGAGGAACCCTTTTGATAGAGGGAGGGGCATGGGCGTCCGCAGGGGGGGGGCAAAATGGGAGTTTCCCACCCCTTTGGAAATTGGGATACGAACCACATATGTTTAGAAAACCTGAAGTCAACAGTTTAATTCCGATATTAATTGAGTTCATTATTGCAATGACAGTTTATTTCCAGGTATGACACTCACACTGCCCAAGAGCCAGGTTCACTGTTCTGGTACCGTGCAGTGGTGAGCTTGCGGTTCACTCATGTCCGCTCATTTGCCTGCAGAGGCAGATTGCGAAACTTGGGAGCGGATTGTTGTACTTTTAGCATTTATTGCGTAACAATAACATGGCAACAAATATTCAAAAGTTCACTTAAAGTTGCGGCAATAGGTATTTTGCCGCCTGTGACTGTTGAACGCAGACATCTTGGCAAGCAATGCAGAGAGACAGTGACTGCTGATAGCAGTAAGCCAAATAATTTTATACTGTGTGAATACAAGCAAGGACGCCGGAGAGCAGGAAAGTGACAAGGGCATTTCCCCCCTGCTCTTTCAAAAGGGGGAGGAGGTGCCTTTTTCATCACAGTATCATGGTTAATTTCATGGTTTGACAAGATTGAATTGAAACAAATTTATTGCAGCTATTCGCACAACAAGAAAATTCGGAATGGTTTTCAATCATTTCTGTTATTATTTTTTAGGTCAATATTGTTGATGAACAGAAACAAAAATATTGGTAATGATTTGCTTGTTTTTTATAAGTTTCCATTTCCCTCAACATTTTTACTGCTCCCCTTGCCCTACCGTTGCTCTGGCGTGCCTGAAAACGAGCATGAGTGAAAAAGAAGCATTGCTGCCAACAAAGCGCATTTTTAAAACCAATGTTCCCTCCAAGTTATTTTTGATAAACTTTCGTGCTTCTAATAATTTACAAGTTTTGCTAATTCAGTCTTAAGAATTAAGATATTCATGCTCACTGAAACAAACATTTGCTTAATATAAAGTTTCTTAGAGAGAACACTATTTGCAACTGTTGCCGTAACATTGGGCATTTTCTTTAGGGCGCAGAAAGGGCAAAGCGTTTTGTGTGCGTCAATTTGCGTTGCATCGTCAGCAACCTGAAAAGAATAAGCAAAATGCCGTTTCCACCCACTGGAAAAATTCTGCGGATGCCCATGGGGGCACAAGTGCACGTCAAAAACACTTACGAAGTTTTTTCATTGAATGATTTACTTTAACTATGCACCGAATACTAATTATGTTGCTAATCATATTTAAGCAAATTTCGAAATGTAAAAGCGGGAGGCCTAGTCTATTGCGGCCGCCACCTGTGTTTACTAATTAAAAGAGAGGAAATGATAATTCTGAAAATCGTAAGCTCCTTCGAGATTAATGTCAATTACACATACTGTTTCACTAAAAATTCCCTTTAACTCCCGCGCCGGCCACTGTAGTGGCCGGTAAACCTATGAGCGACCATAACTTCTGAACGGAATGAGCTAGGAAGACACCGAAAGTATCATTGGATCAGTAAGACATGCCTGCACATTCTGAGATAGGTCGTTCCTACCTTTGACGTCATTGTGATGTCATATATTGGGAAAAAACGCTTTTCGCGTAGGCCAGAAAACCGACTTGCGTCCATTCAGTAGGCTACAGAGCCTAAACCAAACAGGCTGGAAACAAACTTTCTACATAAAAAATGTTTGGGAAGACTTTATCTTTGCAGTGATGATCAAAAAAGGTGACACTTCCTTTCTTGAGGGTGCCAAGGGGGCAAAAACCTCGGATTTCGGGGCTATTTTGAAGTTCAAGCCACTTGTCTTCCGGTCGGTAGGCATGAACCCCCCCAANCTTGCAGAAAAGGTGTATCATGGTGTTTTACAACATCCTACCANATTTCAAGCCAACATTTTGGCAGGAAAATTTTATTTGGCCAAAAAACAAAATCTCCACTAGGTGGCTCAGCACTTTTCAGNCTCTATTTTTGGCCATACCTTGCCAACTTGTTAGGCTAGCAGCCTTCCCAAGGTCTCTATGGCTTCAGTTCAGCTTCCTGAACATTTTAAGCAATCCAACGCCTCACTAACACCACTGTGGGGTTCTCTAGGCCTAGAACTGTGATCTACAAGTCAACTTTTCCAACTTCCACTTTTGGACCCCAAATTTCCCCCCCGAAACGGTCCAAATCAAGTTTTTTCGAACCGATCCTGTTTCCAAGTATTCTGGCGGTCGGCGAAGCGGATAAAAACGCCCGAATCGGCTAGACTGGATGCGGTGTGCGTTTTTTCGCGTTTGCTCTGGATTTTGCTAAAATTTCAGCACGGCAAAAGCACAAATATGGATTTTTCTCAAAAATTTCAAATGTAAATATATGTTGTTGTTATTCTCAATGGATTCTATGCTGTCTTCTGGATCCAGGGATATTTTCACTGGCGTTCTAGCCCAATCCGTTCAGGAGTTATGGCTGATCAAAGGTTTACCGATCACTTTTGTGGCCGGCGCGGGAGTTAAAGGGTATTTAAAAGCTTTNTTTTAATGATTTAGCAGTAGTTTTTTTGAAGTTTTCAGATGTAAAACCAATAAATTAATCAATCTTANACATCACTTAATATAACATAAAAACATAAAATAGATGACACATTANACAAATAACACAGAGAACAGCATTCATACAGACCAAAAAATTACACATGATTGAAGGTAGCTGTTGAATGTGCCTGCTAGAAAATCAACCTAATTGCTAGGTTGAAAATTACACAGCTAACAGTGAGAAAATCTTGCTAGACTTAGCAGCAAATCATCTAAAATGGCAACTCTGAGCAGCAGTAGCCTCGATTGGTAGCATATGAATTCCTGCTCTGTGAGGTCACATTTGCACCCACAATGTCACTTTCATGAAACGGATGGTTTCACTTCACAACTAGCACTTCAAACTTTTCTCCGGTTCTGTGCTGGGGGTTTTTGGAAGCATGGTGCCTTGATTGGTTAATAGTTTTATCCTATACTCGTATGACGCAGCGCATACGTATGCGAAAAAATTGTCTTGAGAAGAAGTTCACGTAGAGAAATAACTTGTGTGAAGTAGGCGACGTGGATGCCATCATGTTTGCAAAAATTTCGGGGGGGCAATTGCCCGGTTTGCCCGTTTCTGGTTGCGGCCCTGCTCCACACCAAGGGACAAAGCGAGGTCGGAGATCGTAGTCACTCCATCTGGTCCTTGGACGACATCTGGGCCACTTTCCTTTGGGTGTGGCCAACAGGACTTGCCTCGCCAATCTTTCCTGGGGAATTTGATCTCTAGATTCGGAGAAGTGGTTCGACATCCAAGTCCTTACCAATTTCACAGTTGCGCACTGTCGCGAAATGTCACACCGTGAACTCTTCGCAAAATTCCATCTCAACCGCTTGTACTTGAGGGAGTTTTCTTTCATTCATCGCCCAAAATTCATGAACATAGGTGAGAATCAAAACAAAAACCGATTTAAAAATCACAGCTTTGCGGTGTTTGAAAGCTTCCGTTTTGTGACCACAGAGCGATAAAGCTCACGCAGAACTGCGTTAGCTTTACCAATCCGTGAATCAATATCCTTGCTCTGCTTTCCGTCTCTCTTGAATACCAAGGTACTTGAACTTCACCTGCAGCAGTGCACTACCGCTCACTTGCAGCGTACACTGCATTTTGTTTCTGGAGATACATAATACCTCGGTCTTTTCAGTGATTATTTTCATTCCAGGTTGGTCGCACGCAACTAAAAACCAATCAAGGGCATCAGGGCCGGCCCTAGCAGATGCGGGGCCCAATGCAAGATCTGGGCGCGGGGCCCCTTTGAGCAGTGATTTCATGACGTCATCGTGTTCAGTCAACCGTGCTACGATCGTGGTAGAGTGCAAATATGCAGTACAGCACTAACACGAGAATTGAGCACGTTTGCTAACGTTTGAGAGGAAATTTGCTAGTTCTGATGAGAGCGTTGTTTGTTAACAATGAAATTTATATGGCGTTTTTACTGAATTTTCAAGGTGTAACTGGCAAAAATGAACAATCTACCCAAACACCATGGCGCGGATGCCCCAAGAGGTGCGGGGCCCAATGCAGCTGCATCGGTTGCATCGGCGTAAGGCCGACCCTGAAGCGCATGTTGAAGGCCCTCTCGAGAAGATTCCAGCTTAGTCACACGGTTGATCATCCAGTGTCCAACAGTGGCACCCTCGTTGACTGGGTTAGAACATAAAGCATTATTTATAAAATGTTTGGAAGGGATTGGTCGTTGATTTGTTCTATATACTGCGTATAATAATTGCTTCCGCATATACTTACTGTGAAAATTTAAATATTTTAGAGATTTCAAGTTTTACACTCACTTGAAAATTCCACAATGGAACTGTTGAAGAAAGGTAGATCTGGTATATCCGCTTTGGTTACAAACTTGTGCTGAAAACTTTTTGCTATTGGGACGAACGCCAGGGTGACAGAAAACACCCAAGTGAAAAATATTAGAAGAAGAACTACCCGCGATTTGGGTTTTGTCGATGCAGCGATAGGCTGAAACGCAAAACATTTGATGAGTTTTGATGCCAACACTCTATCCATCCCGGCAGACAGACAATATTAGCTAGACTTCATTTCTTGTTCCAATTACTCCATTGCTCCCTCTTCCGGTTAAACTTTTGTTGTTATCAGGGGCGTAACGAAGAGGACCAAGAGAGGGGTACAATTTCCCGGGCGCCGAATCACTATGGGGACGCCAAATGACTGGGGGGCACCAAAAAGTTCCACTGTCACAAGTACTTTCTTCAGTACAGTACATTTGCTTCCGAAAGAGCTCAGGTTCAAACATGGGGGCGCCAAACTTGCTTCTTGCCCCGGGCGCCATCTAACCTCGTTACGCCCTTGATTGTAATACAGTGTACTAAACAGTCAAACGTCTCATAGCTTCATGCCTCGATGAAGCAAAAGGAACTTGCCTTTAAAACTGCGTAAAGCCGAAGTGCAGTCAGTAGCGCCATTGTCACTACCGACGTTTCAGTAGACAGCACAACCAATATCCCCATCGCCGAACACATTCCACTTGCTCTCCAAATGTGGTCGTTCGAGCAGTAAGAATTGTGGAACTTGAGGCTTGCTGCTTCTAGCAAAACCAAGTAGACGCCCATCAGCATGTCAGCTGAGGCAAGGTTTATGATCAGCATGTGGCTATTCGTCAAGGTTGCTGATTTTGCCTTGGTCGTGACAAAGAAGCGAATTTCCCGCACCAGAACACTCTGCAAATCAAGGCACAGTAGAAGTTGTAACAAGCTGTTCAGCAAATCTTACTTCAAAATTAACAAGGTACTGCTTTCCAAATAAAGTCTTTTTCTGACCCGAGGAACCTTCGGGTCATAATTTCTGAAGTAAATAAACTGAAAATTTACGGATAAAAAACTAACACACTCAGAAAGGAATTTTACATTGAAAAATGAAAACCTTTTCTTGTCGTGTTCTAACTTACTGCATTCTATTTAACAATTTTTGGGCATAAAATCCGTTTGATGCAGAAAAGATTTGAAATGTCAGATGAATTTCCAGGGTCGTTTAGTTTTGCAACTGTTTTTACATTCTTTTTACGGTCTGATTACGAAAAGTGAGACGTGTATACCCATCACTAAATTGTGGATGACACGCCGCAGGCTCACAAGTGATTTCATTTAAGGGAAAGTAGTGCTTTGTTTTAAGTAGAGAACTGCAAATCTCATTAGTCTCGATATAAGCTTTGCAAGTCAAGCTATGCCTTTTTCAATAAAAATATAACAATAAAACTTATGTATAATTTATATTAAAATTAAATCCGTAGGATATGCGTGTGGAAAAAAACAGTAGTTTTCGTCCATAAATATTTGCAAACTTTCCAGGCTTGTCATCAACGTAAATGTAATTTGTTTGCATAAATTCAAATGGATGTCTCTTCAGAATCTCAGATTGTCAAATAATATCAACCATCCGCCAACCCAACTCTCAGCTACACGGCCACAAGCGGTGCGATTGTAGCAAGTCCAAAAGATGTGGTACTTACCAGATTTCCAAAGATAGCAAATATGCAAAACACCCAAAGGATTGTTCGCAAAATTGGGTTCCCAATCAGCTCGTACCTAGAGGAAAATACGCTTGCCGTCGATTCTTGGTTGTTGGAGGGACATTCATCGCTCCAGTCGCTGCAGTCAGCATAGCCATTGAACATCTGAGCAGATGCGTTTTCAGCAACACATTGTCGTCCATTTGATTCACTTATCATTCTTAAGGCTTGATTTCAAACGTGCGTTTTAAGACCACAATACAGAAGATGTCAGGAAAGGGGTGGATCCGACCAGTAGCGTTAAGGGGGAGGGCGATTTCAGTAGTACTGTATTTGGTAGCCAAGTCTCATAGTGGCTTCTTCGTTACTGTAAGAGGAATGAAGAATACGTCACAACACTGATGTGACAAAAGAATTGACGACAAAAATCGCATTCTATCGCGAATGTTGTTTCCCGAATTTAAAAAAAATCATGGTGAACAAAGTTACTTTTGGGGACCCTTTGAAAGAAAAGTGCTTATACATTACTGTTACTTGGGTCCCCTTTGAAAGCAAGGTATGTACACATTTTACAACTGCTGTTGGGGGCCCCCTCGAAAGCAATGTAGCCTACTTATACATTGCAGTTGCTGTTGGGCCCCTTTGAAAGCAAGGTACTTTGCACATTACAGTTGCTATTGTGGCCCTTTTGAAAGTAGACTACTTACACAACACAGTTGCTGTTGGGCGCCCATCTGCAAAATATTCGTAATAAATGCTGGTTATTAGACCGACGCCCGCATCCTGATGCTAGTTGGATTTAAGGTATGCGAGGTTCGAAATAATTTCTGCGCAATCACTGGAAATGTGTGCTCTGTCTAGTGCAGTGGTTCTCAAAGTGGGCGGATTCGCCCCCTTGGGGGCGATTTTGAGGAGTAAGGGGCGAACAAAACAAAGTGGGCGATAGGGGGAAAAACAACACAAAGGGGGCAAAAACGCTCAACCACTATTAGTAATTGATCATGAGTTAACTTCCGTTAACGATCATTGAGTTAACTTTGGCTGCGACCTTAATGCTCTCAAAGCAAAGAAACCGCTTGTTGATTCATAAGCGAGGTGATCTACGACTGATACCAAACTAAAATGTCTCCCAATATTTCGAAGCTTTGTGAAGGCCGCCAAGCACATCCATCACACTTAACTGGGGACCATTTGTATGTCTGGATTTCTTTAAATAAAATTCTTTAAAAATACTACCTTGTGTTTGCCTTATCAGGCTTGGGGGGCCGACAACGATGTGTCGAGAGTGAAAAGTGGGGCGATTGAACTAAAAAGTTGAGAAACACTGGTCTAGTGTGATGTAAGAACGAGGCTGGCTCCTGGCTCAATGCTTACAGACAGGACTGTGCCTCCGCGATAGAAATGCGACAATGACGTCAAGAAAGTGGAAGGGCTTTCATGATTCTGGTCTTAAGTACAAGGAGTGAATGGGAGATTACTTTCGTATTGGTGCAGAAAGGTACCAATGGATCAATATGCAAACTGTCGCACTATTGTTTCCAAAGTGTGCAATCTCACAAACCCTGAAAAGTCAGAGAAGCACAAGTAATACAAGGCCAAGCAAGACTTAATTTGAATTTCGCAGAAATTTTCTCATTATGTTCTTGTAATTTAGATGTTTCTTTGTGACAAAGGAATAGCAATACCACAAAGTTTGGCTTTTTTTGGTCTTTAAAAAATCGGTTTGGCCATTTTCTGGGCTCTATTTATATTGTTTGGATTTTTGTAAAGTTTTTCATCTGGCAACCCTACAACAAATCCACCCTTGATGGGCTCAGTAAAAGCTGGAGGAATGAATTGTTTCCCTGTGGAAACTCACTTGATGCTTGTGGACAAATAACGGTTCCTTGTTCTCGCAATAAAAGCGATTGTCAGTTGAACAATTCATCTCATCTGCTTGATTGTCACAATTTATCGTAAAATCGCAGACCTCGCTCCTTGATATCGAAATCTAAAAATGACGAATCATTGCTTTACTCCAAAAGACGTAAACATGTTTTTAAAAGAAACACTTGCCAAGAAATTTGCGTTTAACTTTGCACAAGCACACAGAAAACCTACATCGTGATGCATACATTGGCGCTGCGAACATCAGAACAAGAGGAGGTAATACTGAAGACAGGTTTTGTTGGTAAGGAGTTGTCGTGAAAAACGTCTGTTCGCCTCTTGTTTATTACATCTACGACACATTAATGTTCAGTCTATAACAAAGACTGCGTTATAAAGAGTACAAACAACAATGCAGAAAAAGAAATTTGAAATAAATCATGTTGGAGGCTGTGAAAGCAAAGGCAGATGTTGAATAATTCGTGTAATCAAACCATCCACATCTAACATCAGGCTACTTTGTTTAAGTACGAGCCTACGAGAGTTTTACCTGTTTGCTTCTATTGCGACTTGACAACACTTTAGCTTTCAATCTGTTTCAGAATGTGAAGATGTTCTTGGGACTTGTTTTTAACAATCGAGGCTTTAATATGTCATAGTACAGGTCAGATCGAAGAAAAGTGCTGCATGCCACATGTATTGCTTCGCAAGCATTTGTGTCCATCGCTTGTACACTGTACCTGAATACCTTATGTGCAACGTTTTCCGGTCCGCAGTTTTCATGGGTGATTTTTGTGCAGCCGACAGCAATTCCTTTTGTAATATCTTTTAACTTGGTTTTTGCCCCCCTGGAAACTGGGACTAAGAATCAAAAAACGTTAGAAAATCTGAAGTCAGCAGTTCAATTTCGATTCATTGATTTAATTCTTGCAATAACACTTTATTTACCGGTATGCCACTCACACTACACAAAAGCCAACTTCACTGTTCTGGTGTGATGCAGTGATGAGCTTGCAGTTCACTCATGTCTACTCCTTCACCTGCAGACTCGTGTTGCGAAACTTGTGAGCGCATGTTCTACTGTTTCTCTTAGTTGCGTAACAATAACATGGCAACGAAACTTGAAAGGTTCACTTCAAGCTACGATAATTAATGCGTCTTTCCGCATGTGACTGCTGACCTCAGACGTCTTTCGCAGGTGATGCTGCGAGGCAGTGACTGCTGATAACGGTTAGCCGCGTTGTTTTATACTGTGTAAAAGGAAGCATGGGTGAATTTGTGCAATGCTTCCGCTTCCACAAGTTTAAAAAATCCATCATATTGTGAGTGTGACAAATGCGCCTGAGTGAATAGCTTAATCAAGCTACGCTTATGCAGCTTATTTTCACACAGTATAAAACTACAGTACGTGACTTGTTAGAAATACCTCTGTAAAAGGCTTGTGGGAATACGTCTTAATCATTAAGGCTTAGTTCCAATGTGCCTGAGTAAATAACTTAATCCGGCTACACTTATGCAGCTTCTTTTCACACGGTATAAAACTACGTGGCTTGTTAGAATTACCTGTAAAAGGGTTGTCGGAATACGTATTGATCGTTAAGGCTTAGTTCTGGCTTGTGAACGAGTACTAAGTGCAAAGCTATTTTCACACTGGCGAGTTTTCCTAATTCATCTGTTCAGTTTGTGTACCTGCGTGGTGTTCTAATTTCAGGACGTTCTTAAGTTGCCTGATAGTCGTGCTAAGATACAGTGCAACAGTTTTGCGAGAGTGTCTAACTTTCTTGATTCTTCACCGCTAATGCTGATCTGAGCGTTGATTGTTCTTACTGTAATTATGACTTGTTTGTAGAAAGTGCTCGCAAAAATGGATATTAGGCAGTTTATGAAAAGCAAAAGCATTTCTGATAGTCGAAGTGTAGAAAACAATTTGGAGAAAAGATTTCAGGAGTGAGTTCTGTTCAACCAGCACAGACAAATGAGAGAGCCGCAAACGTAGTTGTTGATAGTTCAAGTCCATTTGAGACTCATTTGTGTGGAGTTCACAATAGTAACGACTTTTATGCTCCAATTCAGCAAAAGTTGTACCAGATGACAGAAAGTACACCTTTTTGTCAAATTCGCATAGCCTACAGCTCCACTTCAAAATGATTTCAAAATAGATGCGAATGGAGCGCGTGCTTTCATGGGGAATTTTCTTTGCGGTGTAGAAACAGTAAAGTGTTTTGTGAACGACCATTTGCATTGCAACGTCAGAAACCTGAAAACGATTAGCAAATTGTCGACGTTGCCCCCCCTGGCTAAAAATTTCTGCGGAACCCCATGGCTACTTTAACCCTTTCTGCAAGCTTTCACGTGTGGGCACATGAGGCTAAATTAGCCATGTGCGAAATTGAAAACTAAACAATATGTATTCAGACGACACAACCGTTCTTGAATAGTTGACTGTTACTACACAACTGTTTAAGATGGAACGATTCTACACATTGTTCTGTTTATTTACATTGTCTGCTCTTGCTTCTTGAATGTTAAATGTCAAAAATGAACAGTTAAACTATTCAAGGATTTTCAAGGACGCCGGAAAACATTCAAGGACAACAAGATGTTTTTCAAGAATCAAGAAGATAACAAGATCTGACAGCAAATGTAAGGACAATTCTTGGCGCTCAGGGACGTCTGGCAACCTTATTGGTCACGTATATTGTTGATGTCTCTTGCAATGGCTGACCGCAGGCTACCACGGCAGATCCCGCGAAGGTATTGCAATATGTTTTTCTATTATTGCGTGACAGTCATGAAGGCGTAATAGACTCTTTGCCTTCTATCTGTGCATCACTTGCCAAAGCGATGGTGCACTGTATTCGCAAGTGCGATACTCAACTTTGGCAGGCCCACCGCCAGATTTACTGTTTTCAATATTGTTAGATAGTCTACTTTTCTGTTGTGTCATCAGTAGTGATTTTACTGTTAGTAGTTTGCGTTGTAGCGAGAGCAGACAGACGCGCTGTAGGTGTTAGGGGTACTGCGTCCCCTAACACCGATAACGACAAAAGTGCAATATCAAGCACTGCCGAAATGCAACCGATTTCAGCGTCAAGTTCTGATGAAACCATCACAGTTAAAATAATGAATGACACGCTCTCTGACTCGGAGTGAAGCGCAGTGGCCAAGCGAGAGAAATTGTTACAACCGTGTGTACATATATTATAAAAAAAGTAACATTTGTAAGCAAAGAATGAAGCAAGCGTTGAATGCGATCGGTGAAAATATTATTGTGAAGCGATGTAGCGTTGTCTGAAAGCACCTCAGTATACTTGCGAAATTTATATTCGTGTGTATGTATTTGCAGACGTCACGTGCGAAATAACGTCATTAGTGGACTTGTATCACGCATTTTTAGGACACTGCAATCTGTTCCAAGCAATAGAAAAATATGTGACGTCAGAACAAACATCTGAAATATTAAAAAAATTGTAGATTGGTTAAAAGAACTGATACAAAGGAACGATTATGAGCCCGAAATAAAGAGTGAAATACTTATCAGTCACGAGAGACAAGAAGTCCAAGGGATGGCTCGAACAAATTACAAAGAATTATACATAAGCAAGTGGAGAACTACGCGCGAACCGTGCAAGAAGAATACGACCATTTAACTGCGTGATTGTGTGTTACAGCTGACTGGTATACAAATGTTAAAAGATTATGTCAACACTGGAGTAAGCGTTTACGCCGTGCTCAAAGCAACAAGAATAGAAGACCAAAGCAAACTGCAAAAACCGTTTGGACAAGTAGATCCCAAAGAGGTTACAAATGATCTACAAATGGTAAGCTGGACAAACGGGAAGAATGACAACGGTGCAGTTGCGAATGCACGACTATAGTCAGGGTATAATGCATTACGTGGGATTACGAGCCCATAGAAGACATATTTACGTACTGTATGTGCATGACTTGCCATCACATCCACAGCAAATAACACATGTGTGGAGACCATACACCACCTTTGCAAATTTGACGGCTGAAGAAATAAAGAACAGTGTGACAAGAGCACAAGAAATGAATCAATTGGCCACTGCAAGACAAGCATACAATGACATGCCTGTGCTTGACAAGTTAATTGAACATTGGCTGCCCAAGAGGGACGAACCAGAAGTGCCTCACGTGATCGACAGCAAACCTTGCGTGGACACAATCATGGGGTTCCTGAAGGAAGAGAACCTGACTTAAAAGAACTCTGAAGAAATTACGTAAGAGGAACCGTGCAGCAAAGGCAGGCANTCTGGCGCGGAAGCGCAAGATCTGCACAACCTTGCATGAACGCGCACGAGATGACGTAAGCGCTTTAGCGAAGTCGAAAACACAATTAACGAAAAACACGCATAAACCCACTTAAAACCACTAAAACGAGGTTCAGTAAAAACGCTTTATTTGTAAAAATACAAAATATTGTACATTCATGTGAGAAATTAAGTTTGAACAAAAATCACTTGCTGGAACAGATTTTATAGCTTACAAAAATATTGAAAGAAATAACTCAAGTGCATTTCATCAACCACTGCCAAACTTTTACATAATTGCCAAAGTGCGCAATATGTTGTGTGTCAAGTGATATGTTGTGTGTCAAGTGATATGTTGTGTGTCAAGTGATATGTAATAACAGTAGAGGCGAAGTTCAAGAATTGAAGCCAAGTATGAATATTTGATGTTTTGTGATGTTGCGAAATCGTCATCTGACGCCTATATATTGAGCGTCATCAGCTACAAGATCTCAGACGGCCTGAAGGCCAGGTACGTGTTGTACTGATCTATGCTCCTTGATCTCGTGATAGGAGAGGGGTTGGTTGGACGTACACTGGCCATCACTAGTGGTGGCACGCCCAGCATGCAAAATCTGGGACCATCAGGTCCACAGCGAATAGGTTTCGTGCTGTGAAACTCGGGAATGCTCCGGCAGCCAGTGTTTAGAGGGACACACTGGTTCACAAGCACAATTGCAATACGTCGACCAATCGGTGACTAATTGATTTCCGATGGCCCGAAGTTTGGAAACGAATTGAATGAGAGTGCTACAAAAACAAAGATAGCACTAAAAATGACATTCCAATACGCAAGCAGTCGATACCCTCAAGAAAGTCGCAATGCTTACCAAAAAGGAATGCACCAATTGCGGCTAGCCATTTGATAAATGTGTTTAGTGTAACAGTGAGTGGAAAGACAGGGAAAGAAAGAGATCTTGTACTGAGAAACTGTAAGTTGTGTTGTGAATATTTGAACGTTGGTTATCATGAGTCCAATAAAAGATGTGTGTGTTAAATTTCCCTGAATTACACCAGCATCTGGTCGTTCACTAAGGTGTTGTTTGTGATTCAGAATTGTGTTAAAAGTCTCCTGAAAAAAGATGAGAAAGACCGAACCTGTAAAAGGATAGTCGTAAAAATTAAAGTCATTACTTTAATGAATAGACTTTTTGGTAAAGGCATGAAACTGTTAAGCCGTGGCAAGAGAAAATTACATGCTTTTACTCAAAAGTAGTAAGAGTTGTAGCTGCTGTATTTTAGTCTCAGTGGTGGAGCAACCTTTGTTGCAGCCAAGTCTTCGCCTATAAAATGAGCGCTTTAAAGAGAAGGAAAACACATTACTTCAATAAAAAATGGGAGCTTGACTACTTCTGTATTATGGTAACATAGGCGTAGCCAGGGGGGTCAAAGGGGCCATGGCACCCCCAAATTTTTATAAAATATAGTCATTTTGTGCTTTGAGAGGCGTTTTTCCAAACAAAATAGTGTAATTCGCCTAAAATCAAACATTTTGGTCCCGCAAAATTTTTTGCCCTTCCCAAGCTTCTGGGCTGGCTACGCCACTGTATGGTAAATGAGAACTGCACCTGTCTTATCTGCAATGCTTCCCTTGCTTTGCCCAAGAAAGGAAATCTTGAAAGACACTTTGACACGCCATGCCAAATATAATGATGATTATTTTCTTGAAAGTGAAGCAAGGAAAATGCAAATTAAGGACCTTAAATCAAGTTTATTTGGACAGCAAAGGAGTCTAAAAAAGTTTTGTACTTCGTCAAGAGCTACTACTATAGGTATAGCCTCATTCAAAACAAGTTGCTTCTTAGCGAAAAAAGGAAAAGCATTTTCAGTAAGGGAGTTGCTAAAAGGATGCTTTTTAGAAATTACCGATATAGCCTTTTTCAGGATTTCCGTAGTAAAAGTGAAATTAAAAAGTGCTATCAAAGACCTACAATTATCAAGAAACACCGTGATGAGAAGACAAGAGAAGATGAGCGAGGATGTTACCCACCAACTTTACAGTGATTTCAATAACTGCGTGTTTTTCACTTCAACTTGATGAGTCACCAGAAATCAAGGATGCCACACAGGTTATAGTGCTCATTCGTATGGTTTTTCATGATTGGAGCATTAAAGAGGAAGTGTTTGGCTTTGTAAGTTTGAAAGGACGAGAGGCATAGATATTTTTAATGCATTTCAAAACTACTGCTTTGAAAAAAGTTGCCTCTGTGGAAATAGGTGTCAGTTACAACAGGTGAAGCAAGATGAATGGTCTGCAGTGCAAACGGTTTCATTGTCTTGTGCGAGAAAGATAACGATTTTCCGGAATTTTNGAAGTACCATTGCATAATTCACCAACACGTTTTCTGCAGCAAACGATTAAACACAAAAGAGGTAATGGATATTGCATTCANAATTGCAAATTCAGTCAGAACGAAGTCCNTTCCACGCCGTCTTTTCAGGCAGGAATTCAAGGAACAAGAGCTTCTGTTACACATTGATNTAAGATGGCTCAGTAGCGGCAAATTTCTTCAAAGGTTCCGAGATTATTTGCAAGAAATCAAGCTTTTTCTTCAAAATAAAGGTGACAACCATTTCAAGTTAAATTATTTAGTTTGGATGAATGACTTGACTTTTCTGGCTGATTTTACTGGTAGAGTGCCTGTTTGCAGTGACAAGGGAAGAGCAAACCAATCATTGAATTGGTCAGTGCTATTGGTGCGTTCAGGCTCGTAGCCAGGTTTTAAGGCTTGAAGGGGCATTGTACATTTTTCGGGGGCATGATTTTTGTTTTTTTACATGTTTAAAACAAATTTTTCTGGGGACAACAAAATTCGGGGTCATCAAAAAGATTGAGTAGGCATTGCCCCGGCATGGCTACGGGTCCGAGTGTGTTTAAGATGCAAATCCCTGCATTGATCTCCGGTTTTGAAGAAAAACCGTTTGAGTTTTTCCCAAACATCAAAATCATTTGCAAAATCATCCGGATAGTATTGGGGACCCCGAGAAATATGTTGCTGAAGTAAACATGGTTTCTAATGAATTTGAAGTTCGATTTAGAGATTTTCAAAAGATTGAAGAAATAGTTGAATACATATCATATCCGTTCAAGTCGGATTTAAACGTATTTATTGTTTTTCACCAAATCAGTCAAGTATTTTCATTGGAAAGAGATGTAGTTCAAACGGAAATGTTGCCATTGCAAACTGACGTGTTTCTGAAGGCTCGGGCATGCGAAAATGATTTCTGGACAGTTGTTGGGGGCAAATACTGCAATATCAACAATTACGCGGAATACATCCATTCCTCTTTTGGTTCAACGTATTTATGTGAATCTGTATTTTGCTTTATGAACGTGATCGAAACAAAACAAGACAACCTGCTGTGCTAACAATACTGCCACTTGGGTGACTGCCTTAAGCTGTCTTTGACAGGATATACGCCTGATTACGAAAGCTGGTGAACAACATGATGACTCAAACATCTCACTGACTCATTTGATGGAGTGAAAAGAAAATTGTTAGACGTTCATTTCTACACTATTGTGAAGTACTAAATTAACCGCAACATGAAAATACGGCTCTCGATGGTAAATGTGTAGTAAATACAAATTCATTTACAGGAAAAACGTTGCATTTTATGACATTTCGTACTTGTGACTTTATGACCGACCGGTCGATTGAGAGTTATCTAGAAATTTTCTAGTCGACCCCAGTCAGTCGAAGACAATTTAGAAAGGACACCCTCTAGCCTTTTCTAATTGCCGTCACCACTACGTCATGTAATGACGCGCGTTCGGTGAATTCTGCTGCTCTCCTGTTCTCGTTGCCATTCACCCTGATGGAAGTCTGCTGTTAGTTGGTTGAAATGTCAGTGTTTTTAAATTTACAAGAGTTAAGCAAATATTTTAATAACGTGAGGAGTTTCTAATGCGACATACCAAAAATTAATATTCTGGTGCGCTTTGCCCCAGCGCACTAGTTTAGAAAGCTTCCTAAATGTATTTTCATNGTCTTCCACCTATCATGGCCTGTGAGCTGAGACAATTGTTGCAACTGCTGTTTGTTGCTTTACAAGGTTGGTTGACCAGATGATCACCGAGGTCTTTCGCCAATCTTATGAGACACAGTGACAATCTTTGTTTACGTTGATCGGTTCTTTGCCAGTATGTCTTGATCTCTTCTAATTTCCACTGAAAATTGGTTGCTTTTTTGCATGGTGGCTTTTTGCATTGCATCTCCCTATTAGCTGAGTCAAATGAAATAACAAATCTCCTCTCTTTTATAACATTCGTCATATTGATACGAGTCGCGAGGTAAATGAGGCAAGATTGTGCAGTTTGCAACTTTTACTTCAATTTTCAAACATTCCATTGAAAAGAAAAGATATGCTGTCATGGGTGGCGGAACTTTTTTCAAAGTGGAGAGGAACGAGTGCAAGTCAAAAATACAGAAAGTTTTGTGGTTTGAATTGGCAAATGTGACGTCATCAACATTGAATTATGACGTCAATAACTTTTGTCAGCATGTTTAAGCAATTTTACGCAACGTTTCATAAGCCCGCAACGATCCCTATCTACACTACATCCTATCTATCTACGCTACACTGAGTTGAGCACATAAATGTAACTGGTTGTTCTTAGTAATTGTGTTGCTTAAACTTATTTAGCCAAAATTTAAATTTGGGAGGCCAGACGCCAAGAAAAAGAAGTAGGAGGTCTAAGCCCATGCGACCTTTCCGGTTCCGCCACCTGTGCCTGCTGTACTGCTAAAAATAAGTACACCAAGAAATATTTCCTGCACCTAGTATTGCAAAACTCATACTTCCTGAGTATAGGTTACGAAACAACAGTTGTGCGTGGAAACAACATTGTTCTGGTTTAAAAATGATAACACTGGTTTAGTTAGTTATTCACGAAACACTGTTTTCTAGTTGCAGTGGGTAGAAACAAGGTTTGAAAAAAGCTTGCTTAACGAAACCAAGAACGGAACGTCGTTTGCTGCAAGTTTTTTGTTGTGAGTTTAATGAAAGAAGTTTCGATTTTGACAATGATGTGTTGGAAAGGAATCGAAGTTCGACGCAGGATCACAAACATGTGTTCAGCATAATATCCTTGTTGATGCGCTTACTATTCAACTTGCTGAGTCCATGATAATGCACATACACAAAGATGCAGTGTAAAATGCTTCATTACCTTGCTTCCGCCCAAAGCGCTGCAAAAAAACCTTTCCTCGGGCTTCGTCGCGCACCTAGATTTTCGTTCGTCCTCCATTGTCATGCAATCTTGAAATCCATCACAAAGCTGCGAACGTAAAATCCCCTTTATCCCACCAATGGTGCAGTAGAAACATAAATCACATCTGTCTCTGTCCTCCTCCGTCAATGACTGCGAGTGACATTGAGGCAACGCGAGTCCGCTTCCGATTGAAGGGTTGAAGGTCTGCAATTGAACAACAAAGCTGAGCAGAGCCATACATAAAATGCATGTTTGCTGAAAACGTGCTTGAGTTCCACGGTTTCTTGAATTCAAAATAAACGCGATTGTGAGAAACAGATGTCACTTTCATCGACGAGAAAACCTGTTTTGCTCCTTACTTCCGTAAGAAGCTCACCTTTTTGGCAATGCAAGTAAAGTCGTGAACATTAGGAGGAGGGTGAAACATTGATGAGGAACAGTTGAATTGGGCGTCAGCCGCATTTGTCCAATTAGATCCAGCCACGTGGCAGTGAGTGTTGCATTCATCTTCTGGTTCTTCCACGAACCAATTGGAAGACATGCGGTGAATACAATCGGCTTTTTCATCACAGAAAACTCCTTCATGTTGCAAGCAAGTAGCTTCCGCCATGTGCGAGCACCTTAGAAGGCACAGAAAAGCTTCAATAGTAAATGAGGATATTTCAAATTGATAAATGATATTTGTTGCTTCTTCCTGATCGAACAACCGAGAAAAGTGTTTACTAAGGCAAAAAATTAGCACAACATATGATCTGAAATATTCCTCCATTAGCACTTCCGATCAGTGCCAGATTGATAATAGTAGCAAATGGAGCAATTACTACGGGCCCCGCGCTTTTTTGGACCCCGCGGTCCTTAGTGTGGAATTTGTTCTTTATTGCATACAAGGGTGGATATTTGAATTCAAGTGCCCGACGCAAGCTCAGAAATGGGGATCTATATTTTACACTTGCTATACAGAAACTTTATTCGCAGAAAGTACTCGTTTGCCAACAGTCCGAAAGTTGACACGATAGCCAGCAAACCGACATAACCGCAGTCGGTCGCTGTTTCCTGTGGCGCATTCGAACGCTTTTGTTCGTCGTCATTCTACATCAACCGTTTCAACGTTACGTTGTTCAGACTTCACGCTCAAGTATATCGGAGTTTTTGTTGTATATCTGAATATAATCGAAAGAAGCAATCACCTTAGGGAGTAATTAAAGGACAAAGTGGTGAGAGCCTTTTAATTCGCCTTGCTTTGGTTTGGCAACTTCAAGACGTCAGTTCGCTTAGTGGGGAGACTGCCCTGTGTTCCTGCAACAACTAGGTTGACCCCTCAGTAGTAGGGATCGCTGTGGAATCGTGATCGTCCGCCAAATCGGCACCTCCATCAGCTAAAAATCCTACATCGCTTCCTACAACCTCAGTCCCTACAGTCACATGGATGCCAACAGAATTTGATTTAAATAAATGTTGTTCATTTGTTCGAGTGTTTTCAAACTTAGGGCCCCGCGCTGTTAGATGCTACAGCCCCGCGCTACCTTAATCCGGCACTGCTTCCGATATAATAGCTTTTCGCCAGTTTGTGAAAGTTTTGTTTTATCTTTTAGACTACTGAAGACGCATTGCACTTAAGGAAAACAGCAACGAATTCATTCAAATCAAACTGTAGAATCTCACAAAGTTTTTAACTTTTCAGTTTCTAGCTTTCAAAAGTACATTTATCATTGTAATCTGCACACTGTGCTTTGTTCGATTGTTGTACATTATAAACCTCATTCTGAACAATTTTACATGCTGTGCATTATCACCAGAATCCCCACGAAAGATCAAGTCCTGCTGGCTACACAGAAACCGCCGCCAGAAAGTCGTCAATAGGGGGGCTTTACGTTTGTTCGGGGGGAGCTTTACGTTCGTGCAGGAGGGGCTTGACATTAAAATTTGACAAACATTCCACTAACTTATAGTGTTTTATATTTCAATTTGGAGGTATTGGAGCTTTGTTTGGGGGGATAAGCCCACCAAAGCCCCCTTGTGGCGACGGGACTGTGGCTAAACCTACGGGAAAGCGGCTAATAGGTCGGCCAAGGACCAAGTGGCGGCATTACCACTCCGACCTTGCTGCGTCTCGTCTTAGTGTGGAGTCAGGAGAACCATCAGAATTAGCTGAAATCAGTTATATGGGTGTCGGAAGGAGGAACATTGGCCCCCTGGATTTTTAAATTTTCAGCAAAAAAGGTTGTTTTTTAGTTGTGAGTGGGAAAAAACAAATTTCACCACTTTTGCCCCCCCCTGGAAAAAATCTTTCCGACGCCCATGATCAGTGATATCTTTCGAGTCCTTATACAGTAAGCCAGTTGCCTCCGCGACCCTCCCTGTAGTCGTGGGCGTCGGAAGGATTTTTTCCAGGGGGGGCACGAGGAGATTTTTCCAAAATTTTCACAATTTTTTTCCCAGTCGAAACTAAGAAAACAACTTTCACAATTTTTTTCCCAGTCGAAACTAAGAAAACAACTTTTTTTTGCTAAAATTTTCAAAATCCAGGAGGCCAATGACCCCCCTGCTCCCCCCTCTTCCGACGCCCACAGTAAAAACGGGGATGAAATCGAGTGAGCAACGATTTGTTATCTTCAGGTAATGCAATCCTTTTCTTCTATTTTTTTACTTTTCAAAACAATATATGTTCATACTTTCCATCATCTTTCGTCCTTACCTGCATGGCTCCATCGCCTTTGATGCATTCTTGCAAGGCATTGTTCCACCACAGTAAACAAATCTGCATTTTAAAATAAGCACCATAAGTAAATATCAGATGGTATTTGGAATTGATCCACTGAAAAAACGCTATGCTTAATGTACGTGTTTGACGTCTGGAAACAAAAACTCTAATTACACGTTTTTCGGGCACGATATGATATTTTATGTAGTACCACGTATACATTGTCGTGGTTTCAATTAATAACTTTTAACACGTTTGATATTTGTTAAATACCAGACTAATAAATAGAAATAGTAGTTGAACGGCAACAGTAAACTAAAAGTAGTGTTGCATTCTATTGAATTGTTAACGACAGAGCAGGGTTTGGTCTAAGCAGGTTTCGAAGCTGAAATAGGGTATTTAACGTCCTTTAGTTGTGTGATACAGATTGCGGGAGTTGTTTTCTAAGTATGGAAAACTGATGCCACGCAATGCAAAATAGTTCTGGAATTTTTTTCTCTTTGTCAAATTTTTAGGATATGATCTCTTGATTCCGTAAAACAAACGTCTTGGTGGTCTCGTAAACCTCATTTTCCATTCTTCTGCAACGTTTCGCATGAATTGAAACAATGATAATAACTTGCGTTTTTGAAAATGGGTTGATTTTTTATGTAGTTTGCAAAAAAACGTTTGCCACAGTCCAAACCACTTCAAGTGTTCAGATTCCATGTGGTGTTAAACAATAATGAAAACAACACTAAAATACAAACGAACAACTGCGTTTCGTGCCAAAAAGGCCGGTGCCGTGAAAGTACACGCCCAAGTTTCTACTTACTGTTCGTCCAACCCATCGTGACAGTCCACAACTCCGTCGCAAACTGAACTTCTTTCGAGGCAACGTCTGTCAGAGCAGATAAATTTTCCAACAGCGCAGCTTCCGTCTTGTCTGAACAAACAACTTGTAAGTTAGAGACCAAATTACATCTCAAGAGGCGTTGCCGTCCTCGG
>JGI24159J19872_10001299_pt1 | contig 26981 bp, 14 predicted proteins | sample Ectturendosymbi4_FD_19872 | JGI IMG/M metagenome (IMG submission 19872)
TCGTAGCGTTGAGTTTATTTTCCTCCGATAGCCTAACTTGGACCGCTGATAGTTCATATTCAGTGCAATGCCACATGAAATAAGGGAAGTGGATGTAGAAAAATCTGCATTATTATATCAAAAAACTTCGCCAAAACGTTGGTTTGGAAACATGGAAATGACGTCAAATTGTGACGTCACAAACAGCGCAAACCAAATACAAATGACCACCATATGACCCTTAACCAAACCCCCCCCATGAAAATTTTCTGCGTACGCCACTGCAGCAGAAAAGTCATTTGGTTTTGCGTTCCATATTGTAAGAATGTAAAAACTATCACTTCCAAAGTATTATAAAAAAAGCTTGTATCAAAACATTTCAAACGTTTTTTCAAACAAAACATTTCAGCAAAAACATGGTGAAGTTCCAGCTACGGGTACAGTTGCATGGTCATACAAATAAACTGTAATAAGAAAACCCACAACGCTAAATTCCTCAACAGCAATGAAACGATTGATCAGAACAATGTAATCACCAGGAAGGAGAATGCCCACATGCTGGGAAGGCTAAAAGAAAAGCAACGACTGCCTAGCAGCAGTGAACTACAGTAGCGAAGATTTGTTACGGCCCTACTGCAGTTATCTTTCAAAGATAGATATAATTCAGCACGCGGGCAGACTAAAGACTGCAACGACCAGACGAAACTTCCAGATTTGAGAGGCAGAAGGAAAAGATGATTCAGCTTTAAATGGCCTGTTTGCAATACAGATGTAGCTCACGAAGGTGCGACCTGTGGCTCACAGAAAAAAGACGAAATGCATGTTAGCACATCCACGCGAAAGCGTAAAAAAGCAACGAACTCATGTCAGCATGTACGCCGAAGGGTAAATTGAAGCTAAGCTACATTTAACAGGCTAAAAAAATGACACAATATAAAAGCCGAATCTTTCCATGAGGCCTCAATGTTGTGTAAATCTAGACAATGACCAGCGGGACAGAGAACCGTACCCTCTGCGATGAAGGGCATTAGACCGTTTTGTTGTTGCGCGGGATGGCGAATAGTTTGTTTTGCAGGTGGGTGTCTGATGAGCAGCACCATTAATCGCGAAACTTTAGCAACGCTCCTAAGTTAAAATCCTGGCTGCAATAAATACGTTTTTTCATTTGCTTTACGCGAAAAACGTGATCAAAATTTTTAACAATAAAAGCCACACGCATCAACTACTCGCATGTTTTCGCGTTTGCGAAAGATACGCTTGCAACTTGCGACACACTTGTTTCAACCTTGACTTTATCTGACTGCGTTCGGAATTGGTTTTATGTTGCTAGGCGATATTTTTGCTTTTCTTAGCTATACAATTTTTTAATTGAGCACAATCAAGAAGTTTGGAGCACTTTGGTCGCTCAAAAAGGTCAAAATGATGTTGGGATGAAGAAGTCCGGTTATTTTTACTGTGTTTGAAGAATGAAGGTTTGACGTTTACCCATTCTCAGTACTAGATTTTTCGGGTGTGTGGGTGTATATATGTTGCATTAATGTTCGTTGTTGCCAATTCCAGGAGCTTCTTGGGGAGCAAACAAGTCGGATGAAGATTCAGATGTAGATGCAAACGACAACGGGTTAGTAGGTTGCTTAGACATATCTTTATTTGAATCGATTTCCCACAATCCTACGATTTTTCGGCCAAAAAAACTTCGACTTACAATTTTCATTGTCAGCAGTTACAGTACGAAATTGAAACGGCCAGTAATATTTTCTAGCAACATTTCTAACGGTGATGGTCATGACCAACTTAGCCTGCATTCTATTCAGTCAGTACTCTTTGTCTTGCAGGAACGAGGATCGTCTGTCGTCGTCATGTCTGCCTGCGGACATCGGCGTGATATCAGAAGATGCTTTGTCTTGCAGTCCGTTCAAAAGACACTCGTCAACATCTGCTGCCAACGCAGCACCCCGCACACCGGAACACCTACAAAGGTAGCTGGATTGTGAATAAAGCATGACGCCCGTTGTTTCCCGGTCCTCGAAGGACGGAAAGTCACTATAGTTGCTCTGAAACGAGCTTTTCGGTGATTTTTGATGATAACTCGCGAACCGCAGGAACTACATCAACATCTTAGACATTGTTGGAAAGATTATTGCACAACGCATCTTATGATGCAACCCGTGCGCATGTGTGACGTCACTATGACGTATGGCATGGGCAAACCCGATTCAAACTGCTTGCAAAAATTAAAGTGATGTGCAGCGAAAACTATGCACGTTGGAAAAATTGTTTCTTCATAAAAAATTTAACTTTTGACTTCTTCTTTTAGAAAAAAAGATAGCTTAACTATTAGCTCCCTTAGAGGGTCCAATGGGTGCCAACATCCAGAAAGGGTTTCTTTTATCCTTCGTCCTCGAAACTTCATTTCTCACTTTCTAGAGACAGCAAGTGTCTGGAATTCACAGAGATTCATGCTACAGACATCTTGCAACATTCTGCTAAATATGAAGTAAAAATACGGAAGGGAAAAGAAATTATGACATTTTTACAGCCCATTTTCAGACAAGAGAAAATGATTGTTTGTGATCCTGTACTGCTAAAGTTTGGACAACTGTACACCTGAAACCAGCAAAGAGAACAAAAAGTTTTCTTCGGATGAAATGTTGCTATTGTACTGAACTTCAACGCATATTTTACTTGACTTCTTTGGGCTCCAAATGTGAAAATTCGATAGTTTACCGGGAATCCACCTGGAGTTTATTCAAGGCGTTGATGCAAGTACCTTTCGCCTGTTTGTTAAGTTTCAATGCAAAGAAATAACCTAAAAAAGTAGTTGCAGCATTGCTTCGACCACGTGACGTGGATCTAATTCTCGCTGTTTTGTGGCGTCTACGTCGCTGACTTTGAAGTTGCATTGTTCCCATTCCAGAAACGCAACAATCTGAAATTTACCAAAATGTCTGTAAATTTGTGCCGCCACCTTGCACGAAGTTTCAAGTAAAAATGTTCGATGGAAACAAAGTTCTGTATGGGAAGAAAGATGCCAAGGTTTTTGATGGTGCTGCAGGAAATAGGTCCCCCTCGGCCGCACACACAAACGTACTTTGCAGGCTTGGTGGTGGAATGATGTTCGCACCTTTTTCTCTTTATGGAACAAACAACGCAATTTGTTACTTCCCCAGCAGCAAGTAAATGCACAGCATTGAATTTGGTTCTATCACAGGAGTCTCGAACAAGCGGCCCGCGGACCTCATGTGGTCCGCGAGGGCGTTTTGTGTGGCCCGCGATGCTTTTTAGGAATTTTCAAATGATTAACATTTTTGTTATTTAGTTAATTCACCGTTTAAAAGTGCTTGGCCAACGAGTGGAGAAGTTCCATTTAAACGAACATAGAGACGGCCAGAAATGATTTGCCCATAACTCACGATACCTTTCACAGTGAATAAGATGTAAAAGCTGTTTTTATTGCTACTAGCTTGGGTCACCAGGGGGAGAAGATTTCTGAGAAGGGCACATTTTTTAAACTATGTTCAATAGTTTTTAAACCATGTCCAACACATTTTTGCAGGGGGCGAAAAATTTTCCGAGGGGGGCGAAGCCCTTGCACCCTCCATAGTTACGGGCCTGGAAACGGCTAGAAATGATTTGCCTACAACTCATACCTTCCGCAGTAAATAAGATGTAAAAGCTGTTTCTAGTAAAGTTCAGGTACTTCTATTGCTTTATAATGCGGTCCTCGGGTTACTTTATCAGTCCGCATTTGTAGAGGTAGACCGATATGTCGGCCTTGCCGTTATGTGGGTTTCACCGATATATCGGTATCAGCCAAAACGGCCGATTTTATCGGCCTCAGTAGGTGTTACCAAAACGCTGATATATTCCTCACGCATTCAGACAACTTGCGCAAGAAAGCAAAACGAACCAAGCCAAGACAGTACCTTGCAGCAACGCCAGCAGGTGCGTTTTCCTAAACAAGCAGACAAGATGAACCATGAAGTACGCGTCGGCCGTCGCAGCCGAAACAAAAGCATCATTATTAATCAGATTAATTATGCTATAATATGAAAAATTCATGTCACAAATCCAGATTTTTGTAGTTTTTGAAGATTTAAAAATAAGGCAAATATCGGTTTTCGGTATCAGCTACAGGTCCATGAATGGCCGATGTATCGGTATCGGCCGCAAAAAAGCCATATCGTCGACCTCTACTCATTTGGCCCTCGGAGCACTTTTAGTTGGAGACCCCTGGTCTATCAGCTGAGGCTTGCGAACAACGCTTGGTAATAGTGAAGATGAATTACTTCAGATTTTGCTTTGGCCATCATTATAATGTGGCTGAACAAGCGCTTACACCACTCCGGTTCGATGAGAGAAAGGATCTGTCTTCGTTAATACAGCAAGTTAACGCAACGCCACCCATGTACTTCACATGGACAACATCGCAAACTGTTGCGAATACCATCCTCGGCTGCGGATGAATACAGTGGTGTGCCAGAGTTGCTCTCAACGGTACTCAACCCTGTGAACCGTTTGGTTTCGTGCCATGCACAAGCCAGCTTGTGGCCCGAACGCCTGAAGATATGAGGGTGACCGTCCTTTTTCCATGGAAAGATGTGCTGCACGCAAATCTCAGGGCATTCCAGTTAGGTCCACGTTGCATGTTCCTCACATCTCAAGTCAGTTTGACCGAAAAATTTCAGCCACATCTTGGGGATGTGCAATCGCTGTCCATGAAATGACGTCACCCTGTCCGTAGTGCGGTGCGACCAATTCCTATATACAAAGTGAAAAATGCTTCATTTATGTGTTACTATCGACTGATTGTGTAACGTGGTGCCCATGGGCACCAGGTCGCCCGCAAGGAACATGTAGGTCGCCCGCGGGCCTGTTCTAAAAATAACAGTAGTATGATCAATGTCTTCACCAATACTAGAATAATGGAAGGTAAATTGAGCAAAAATTTCATTTCAGAAGTGTGTAATACACATACTATCAAACTAGTGGCCCTCCCCATTAATCGGTACACAAGAAGTAGCTCGCAGTTTCAAAAAGTTGGTAACCCCTGCACTAAACGCACACTGTCGGGCGTAGCGACTTCAGGTGATGGATAAACATCTGCTGCTATAGTTCCTGAAGCGGAACCAACAAAAGCATTGATCTCACCTTCTTCATCTGAGCAGCTGGGAATTCTTCATCGGACTATGCTATGATGGCGACCAGGACATAATCAATCGCAAAGCATTTCCAAGCCATTCCTGAACCTCAATAAACAAATGCGCAAAACTGCAACACAAAAATAACTACACTATCTACACAAAATAAAAAAAATAACAGATTTACAGTAATACAAAAATATCATAAGAGATTTTGCCACGTTTCCAGAAAGAACAGTCCAGTTTTCTTATCACTGGTGTGGTAGAGAAATAGATGAATGAAAGCAAGGAGTTTGTTTGTCGTTCGTAGTTGTAAATACGAAGCGTCATCGGTGAACCATATCACAAAAGAAATCACGTCGATAATGTCATAAAAAACATAAGACCTGTCACGCAAAACTCGATAAAGTTGCAAGCGGTTGTGCCACCACTTCAGCCTCCTGCGCACCACATTGTTTAAACGAATGGTCAATGACTAAACACCCGGAAACAAAGAAACCTGCAGCAGCTTGGAAACCCCCCAAAAGCAGTTGAACTAATACTCGTATTCGCAGCAACCTGAAAAGAATGGTTCAATATTGCGGACAACGTCTGGGGAATTTTTTTCATAACGATTAGTTAATTTCAAGTGAAAAAACGATCCTTTTTGTTCCTAAAGAAGTAATAAACACTTCATTGAATATTCCTAAGAATGGAAAAAACAGCAAATTCGCATTTCCTAACCAGCAAAAACCAAAATTTTCAGGCAAAAAATCAAATTTCTAGGGCTTTCCTACGGCACACTCCGAATATAATTTAGAGCAACGCCTCTGGATGTCACAAAAGTTGAAAGTAATTTTTTCAACAAAAAAGGATTCCCCCTCAAATATATAGAAACCGATACGTGGAAATCTCCCGTAGTTCGAATCTTCCGGTAAATTGCGGGCTGGTTACTAATTTGGCTGCCCTGCATCAGATTACTTGGGTGATTGCCCTGTGTTGACTCGCTTTTGCTTAAATTTAAACTCAACACCAGGAAAATCCAACCTCTGGACTCCGCGCTTTCAGTAATGCTTGCTGGTCATTGGTTTTCTGTTGCAAAAACCCTTTTGTTCAAATCCTCTTCTCTCCGCCTCAGCATCGCCACTTTTTTCTAATCCGGGGTAACCAACCGATCGGCTCCATGCAGTGCACCTATCCGATTAAATGCGAGCTTTGCAGTGTAAAAAAATTCCAGGCCAGTATGATGGCCTGCTTCCGCTGTGCAAAAATTTAGTTACATTTAAAAAATAACATTTTGTTATTTTTTAAAAGCAAAATAACATTTTGTTATTTTTTAAAAGGACGAAAACTGCATGAAAACTTTTTTCCTTTCCTGCGTCCAACTCCGCTGTCGAAGCGTTTTCCATTGAAATTTGTGAACAAAGTTTTTTATGTAAAAAAATGTAATAAGTCGTAATAAGCCAACGTTAACCTTATTTCTTCTACGGTATGTTGCTTTGCATTCTGTTTACGAAGCCTAAGACCTATATAATAATCTACTAAGTTACGGTATCACGTACTGGAAAATGGGAAAGCAATCCTTTTACTCATGTCAGAGTTATACAGTGCTGCAACTGACACATTTTATAGCCTACCTAAATGTAGGAACGACCATCATTCTGATACCAAGTTAAGAGTCGTACAGAACTGTAGAACAAGGTCTGCGTCAAACGTTATTACGAACATGCCTGATCAGGGTTTTCGTAAGGTTTGACCTTGGTGACTGCTAAGACATTTTGAGAAGCCGCAATTATTCGATCTGAATACCAAGATGGCCATAAACCGAGGTTTCAATATATTTTGGAGAGAGGTTCTACTGTATTTTGAGAGACCGTTTCGGTCCCTGAAAACACCTTATTAAAAACACTGCGCATGATAACCTTTCGAAATGATTGGGGTCCAGCATTCCACGTTATGACTATGACACCTAACCACTGTGCTTAGTTTAATTTACCCTAAGACAGGATATGCAAAGCCACATCACGAGAAGTTTCGATTCCTGGCAAGCAGTGTGCAATTTCCGCTTTCCATAACCACAGCCGTAGTCAAAACTCAACTTCGCCCAAGATTGGACGTTAAACTCTGTTGATAGAATGCGAAACAACATAGCTAACCCTATGATACATTGTATAAGAAACTGTGGTACAAAACGAACATACCGTTGGTGAAGTTGTGCGCAGTAAAGAAAAGATGTTTTTTCAAAACCAAAAAAAGTTTTGAGTGGAGTTTTTTTAATATATCAAAAAATGTACGTTAACGCAAACGGGCCCCAGGCTAGCTCCTTACATTTTGAAGAGGGATCCGCTGTCTGCGCCAGTCTAGCTTCCACGCCAGTCAGCCACAGCGAGTTAATCGTGCACGATTGATTTATCGTTCGTCCTTGCCCTCGTCAAAGTTTTCAGTCCTAGCGATCATGTTTCTGCATGTACAGATGACTTTGATGTTGACTTTTTCGCTGCGAATGTTTGCTCAGTCCAACTGTGTACACCCAGGCCGCCGACACCAGTGCCAACGCAAACGCTGCAAGAACCTGTCTTGATTGCTGACTGCGTTATCAGCCAAGCAGACTCGTCGTCTTTTGGATCGTCCGAGTTACCGAAAACTCCCACTGCATCGCCCAAAAGTTGCTTGCAAGGTCAGTGAAATGATGACTTGGTCAAAACATTGCTCTGTTCAACTTCCGTAAGGCTTTGCCAAAGCACCTAGCGATATTTCATGCAGCATCCTTCGAGAAAATTTCTTTGGAAGGAGCTGTTTTTGTCGATGTCGTGCAGCGAAATCGATGCTCAATTGAATTAGCCATTTCCTTAAAATTGAGTTTTAGAACTTGTGACTTCGGCGTGTCGCGCATTTAGAATAACCATCTGCGTTCAATCACGAATTAAATGCCAATCTCTAAGTAACGTGACCTTGCGCGATGTCTCACGGTAACTGTATTTTTCTGTAAACGTAGCTAAACAATTGTGTCGATGTAAGCCTTTTCTTAAATTGATCGAAAAACGAACTTGGTCGGAGATTGTCAAAAAATGCTTTTGCCTGCAGTGAACTGATGACTGTCATGGAGAGCCAGTTCGTGTTAAACCCATTTTTCTGACAGAGCCCGACAACGCCGATACCTCAGCTCAGAAAGTCAACCGAGCTTGGACTCGCGACGAAGACACACTCTTGCTGAACGTCTGCAAAACCTTGGGTGCAAGCGAGGAAGCATTCGCGCAGGTGAGTTGGAGAACATGGTCGACGGCGCGTTGCTTTCCAGGAAATGTTACGGTATCGGACGGTCGCGGTGCACCGCTTCAGGTTGCTGAAAACTACCGGCGAAGGCAGTAAACTGAGATGCACTTCCTTCTGCGCGTTGTGGACGACTCAACTTGCTCGTGCAAATGTGGAACAAGTAATCGGGCAACTGATGATGAGTGTTCAACGCAGAAAAAATCGATAGCAAGGCGCTTTCGTTTGTCGCGGTTTTGCTGAAGCTTTAGCTGCTTCAGCTCCAGCTGACACACCAGGCCAGTCGCATGTGTTGCAAATGTTAACCTCGCTGATCGCCATAGTGCGTATGACGTCAGTCGCGTCTTGACTGAAATCGCGTGCCTCCAGTCAAAGCTCGTTGAGTTATCCCGGATCATTCTCGGTACAAAGCACTTTTACGCAGTTGATTGACAATGCCAATGTCTGGTAGTTATGTTGATCTGGGAATATGTCTTCAACTCTTACGCTGTTTTATCTTGATCTTCAGTAAAACAATCTCTCAGTATTGACCTGTGGTCGATTTTTGCTTTGTAACTTCGTGGTTGGCGAAGGACAACGCAACTGATAGCCTTTTTCTATACCACATTCAGCCAACACAAAACAATAATGACAGTAAAAAGCATTTGCCATGCGGAGAATACCAGAGAAAGTCTGTTACCATGACCTAATTTTTTTAACCGTTGCAGGTCGCCAGCTCACTCAACCGGCCACTCCTTGCGGCCCGTCAGCGGTTCCAGCATCTGATGACGTTGGTCACTGGGGAGTGCATGACCGACACGGACACTTGCAGCCGGGATAGCGAGAGTGACGACGCCTCATCGGATTGATTCAATGCAGACGGAACTCGCGCTACGATACACCGAAGGATATCTTATCGATATTCCCTTCTGTTGTTTTGGAGAGAACAGGCGTTTTTTGTGGGTCGTGCAGTCAGTGGACACACCCAGGTGACGAGCCAGCGTCGTGCACCAACTGCTGCCAGCAGTCAAGGAGAAGACGGTCTGATGAAGCGTACGTCAACCCTTACGCTGAATTTACCCTGAGCGAAACGCAGTTGGTGGTCCACGAAATGAGTTAGCTTCAGGGGTGTAGTGGGGCGGGAACGCGTGGGAACGGCGTTCCCACACCTTTTTCACGTTTTGCTTTAAAATGAATTTGAAGCTGTTTTAAAATGGCTATTTTTGAGTGCGTTCACACACCTTTTTTGTTAGCACTACACCACTGGTTGACTTTACACTTAGACAAGAAAGTCTGAATCATTTGCCATTGATTCTTCAGTATATCATCACCTATCCGAAAAGTGTTCAGAGAAAGCTTTCCAAGCAGGTGAGTGCGCGCAGCGATGCTCCCTTTGCCAACAAACAGCCCAGGTAGTTCACTCTATGGCTGGATCATGTTTAGCCGACGTGATCTCAGTTCCAGTTCGACAGCAAACTGCTGCATTGCGACGCGTCACTGTTGTTGGATAGGTAGAAAGGCACGAAGACCTAGCGCCAATTGGTTGAAAACAAGTGACGTTTAAGATTGTTTGCAGCGTGGACAGTGATGTTCGTATTATTACTGCTTTGAAATGTTGAACATTCTCGAATGTTACTTTACTGAATCAAGCACTGTGGCGGTTTCTGTCTTGCTATTTATTGTTTTCTGAGAATAAATCAGTTTTATCGCTCACAACACATCTGCATAGTTCTTCAGTGTGTGCGAGCAGCGAAATCCATGGCCGCTCTGATGCGTTGCGCGCAGGAAACCAATCAAATCACAGCAGGCCGCGTTCAAAGCAAAGGAGGTTGTTGTCGTCGATGTGTTTTTAGCAAAGAACCTCGCATTAGAGCTGGTTTAATCTACTGCGTGTGAGCGTTGCTTACATTGGGCAATTCAGAACCGGTCTTGCTTCAACGTGATGTTTTTTTCAGAAAAATACGGTGGTGCTGTTCTCACCGAGTCTTTCTCGTTTAACCTCGGTACTGACGAAAATCTAGCGAGAGAGTGGGTCTCATGAAGGAAACCCGCTGAGCTGAAATCTCTTGCGCAACACGCATTAAATAACTTCGAAGCATCAGCTAAAATAACCGGGGCTTACCCAGAGTATCACGTGCTGTGCGGATTAAATTAAACTCAGTCAAGCAACGTGCCAACGAATTCGTGAAGCGCGTCTTGGCCGTCAAAGTTTTACCTAGACTCGACCAATTCAGGAATTGGTGCCCTACTCCGCAGTAGTGCTGTAACAAATGTTACATGTTAGCTAACAAACGCCACTGAGTGAATTGCCGTAGCGCTCGTTGGGCAAGAGCGTTCACCTCAACCGCCTCGGCAAGAAGCACAATTCAGGCTAGCCTGCCGCCAATTGCTGTCAAATTAACAAAAAGGAATTGTGTTAAGGAATGAGTCTGTAACCTTATGGTTCTATCTTCAATGCAGTTGCAAAAGATGTCTGTAACCCTGTGATTCCGCCGGCTTCAATGCCATGTACTACGTTCTGTTTTGACTTTTTATCGACCTCCGTTGTGCAGTGTGTGTGTTCATACTATGGACTTCGTGTCTGGTCATAAACAAATAAATTAATAAAGGGTGCGTAGCAGCTCACCCACCTGCCAGCCGGCGGGAGTGGGCAAAGGACTCCATTGTGCAGTAACTCCTAGCACGGGTTTCCTGTCAGCCCATGCACCGTTTCGCATTAAGTCCACATTTGCTGCGACAGAGGATCTACCGAAGAAGATAAGGGACCGGTTTTGCCCGGATTTTCACCAAATCAAAACTTTTGGGGGTGCACTTGCACCCCGGCCTCCACCACTGTCTTCTGCCACTACAAAATTCGTATTTTTAACAGTCACGTAATATTGTTCTTGTACTTCCTTTACGCAGTAAGAAGGCAATAATTTTGTGAAGTTCTTGCTTATTTTATCCTTTGGTACTCCATATTTCGAGGCTAGGCGACACATTTCATGAAAATTTAATTAACGTTGGCCTCAAATTTGCTTTACATTTGGCGTAACTGCAAACAGTGTTAAAAGATATATTAGAGAGATTAATTTCTACCACAAGTTACGAAGAGAAATTGCAAGTTGTGAACAGTGACAACTTGTAAAGACAGCTTTTTATAATTTGGTGTGTAGCCACAGAGGCAATTGCTAAGAATATGTGAGACATTTCTCAATACCAAACTATGAAAAAGTAGACTGACTAACAGAATGTGAAATACGGTCTAGACTTTTCATATGGCCTTATCCACTATTTTCTAGAGAAAGTAAAAGTGGAGAATAAACAAGGTTATTCAGACCACAGCCATTCAGTAACACAAAAGCATGGAAGGTCTCAAGCACATGTCAAAGTTCTTCAGATTACGAAATGCTCGGTAAAGTCCAAAATAAATAGACACAATGAGCAAGTTCAAAAAAATGCCACAAAATTTTTAGGGTCGTAACTTGGACTGTTGCAGTGTTGAAAGGGTTTTGCTCTACTGCCTCAACGTAGAGCCATGTTATTTTTGTAACTGCAAACTGCCCCGTCGTATATTGAGCATGTTTTACTCCACTGTTGCAGTGTTCAGTGCATTTACTTTGCTCCAACTCAAGCCTGTAGCGAGGTTTTAAGGTTTGGTGGGGCAAAATACATTTTCAGGGGGAAGATTTTTGTTTTTATTATATGTTTACAACACATTTTCCTGGGCACGACACAATTTGGGAGGAAACAAAAAATATTTGCGGTGGAACTGCCATAGGCGTAGCCAGGGGGGGCCAAAGGGACCATGCCCCCCCAAAATTTTTGAAAATATAGTTATTTTGTGCTTCGAGAGGCGTTTTTCTAAACAAAATAGCGTTATTAGCCTAAAATCAAACATTTTGGCCCCCCCAATTTCTCTGCCCCCAAGTTTTGGGCTGGCTACGCCACTGGGCACTGCCTTCGAATGCCACTCTGTGGCTACGGGCCTGCGCTAACATGGAGCGTTGATAGTATATAGTAAATACAATTACACAGAACGCGTACAACATCGAATAATGATGATGCGTGTAGAAGCAACCGGAGGTTAAGCTATCGCAACGATGTGGAAAAAATACGTGGAAGCTTTATTGAATTCATTAAAAAACAGCTAGTGCTACCTAACTGAAATCTTAACAAGCATGAAAATTGTAATGATGTGAGTAGCATGCAGCCCTAATGATAAAGATGAAACTTTGGCTGAGCACAACACCTATGCTAATTGCAGTGTTTTTATCTCAGTACTTTTTTAAATGTGAGGTTGATGCATTAAGAATTCCACAAAAATGCATGAGTACTGTACTTCTATTGTACCTATTTGGAAAGTAAAAATGGTAACATAAGTGATGCTGGTAATTACAGATTTGTTTCTCTTGCAACAGTTATCTCCAAACCATGTGAGCATTTTATTGTATTCTGCATTTCACCACTTCTTGTCACCGCTGACAATCAGTTTAGCTTTAAAGCAGAACATAGCACTGATCGTTGTGAATTTGTACTCAAGCAGACTGTGCAATATTATGTAAACAAAAACACCCCAGTGTACTCTTTTTAGATGCATCCAAAGCATTTAACCGAACCAACCACAATCTTTTACTACAAATTAAGCGTCTATGTTTGTATGTATAGATGGAGACTGATGATGCATTGGTATAGAATCAGACCATGCAAGTAAAGTGGGGCACTTGTCTTTCATGCGTCTTTCAGGGCACTTGTCCTTTCACTGTAACCATTGGGGGCGAGTTCTCTGTTGATATCTCTTCTCTATCTACCTAGAGGAACTCTGTATTGCTGGGTTGAGTTGATTTTATTTGGCGATAATTAATATTCAGCAAGAAAAACACAAATTAGTGCCAGAATGCCAGGGCATTGAAGGAACCGGAAGGCTCGGCCAGAGCAGGGTGCGCTGTGGGAAAATTGGTTGTGAACCACCTTATGTTTGCTGATGATGTGTGTTTGGTCCTAGTATCAGCTTCAACATCTGAATTTTTGTTGTGATTGTAAATGTGTCTGTAACCCTATGATTCCGCCGGCTCCAATGCCTTGTAAAACGTATGTTTTGTCTGGTTTTATCAATCTGCGTTAAGCAGGGTGTGTGTGTGTTTATACTATGGACTTCGTGTCTGTTCACAAACAAATAAATTACAATTACGGTTTTTTTAATTGTAAAAAAGCAGTCAGTGTAGTTTCCCCCCTAAAATACGTACGGTAGGCTATGATATACCAGTTGTCTACCTGATAGGCGCAGGTGTTAAGTATGCTGAATAAGTCAAATATCTTAGTGTTTTATTTGATGCATCACTAAAGGATGATAACAAAATTCAGAGACAAGTGAAAACACTTTGTTGTGCGGTAAATAAACTCAAAGGTATGTTTGTTCTACTGCAGGGGTTCCAAACCTTTCTCTGACCATGTACCCTTTTTTCAATTCGACAGATAAACATGTACCCCTAAAATTTCGTACGACAAAAAGGCTACGTAAAATAACAAAAATTCACTGAATTTTAATAGCACCTTTATATTTTTAGAACTATAGAAGTAGATTCCATTTTTATGTCTTGCTGTTAAAAACAACCTGTGTCGTGCGTATTTTATGTCTGTCAACTGCGGTGAAAGTATGAAGTTTGGTATGAAGCATCTCCGAGCTACAATGCCTATCGCATTTTACACTGCATCTCACGGAATGAAAGTATTCGCCCAGATGAAGCTACCTATTTTGTCAGCAGATTTGATGCCTTGGAAAGAAACAACTTGTGGGTTTCATCTTACTTTTTCATCCTTTCACTGTAATTGTCTGATGACCTTCACAAATGTTCAATGCACCACTAATGATTTTCGCAGAACTTTGGTGTAACACTACCTAACATTAAGCATAAGTTTTGGAAACAGTAGTATTTGGCTATAGCGACACTTTTTCGTCAGTCTCGGTAGAGTTCGTAACTTTTACGTGCTTTCGACTTCGGCTATCGTCACTTCGCCTACAGCGACGCCTTTTTGTCGGTCCCGAAGATATTTCGTTCGTTTATTATAACGACAGTTGCAAGCTTTCTTTACAATTCAAGGTCTAAGGTCAGCTATGTGGAGCCCCAACACTAATCTTTATGACCGAATAGGAACGCAGTTAAGCGGCTAATCATTGAGCCGTGACAATGGCATGAAGGATTGCGCCTCACCAGCAATCGTGGTGAATCGTACACGAATTTTACTTTAGACCAAGGGGTCTACAACCCACGAAAACATTTCGTCAGTAATGAAAAAAGGAGTTATGAATAATTTTCGATTTGGTAGAATGTAACATATCCCGAAACAATTACGTTATGTATGATGTCCGACCCTCGAACTGTTGTTATAGCAGGAGTGAGGAACCTAATTACTACCGCGGGCCGCATGAACTGGGCGTTTTCGCTGGCGGGCCGCAAAATCAATTAATTTTATCCTAAAATTCTACCTTTATCTAACTATGAGGAAGAGTGACTTCTTTTAAGTTACTATCTAAGTACCTGTTTATCATGCGACTTCGTTTTGACTTATGTTGCACTCTAACTTCGGTAACGACAGTTATGGTGCGGGCCATATCAAATGTTCACGCGGGCCGCAGGTTCCCCACCCTGTGTTATAGCTTAGTGGCCCTCAGACAAGAAAGTTGAGGGATTGTTGCGACTTTAGTCACTTTCATCGTCTTGGTGGAGCAGTGCGTAAAATATTGAAAGCAATATCCCATTATGGAAAAAGTAAGACATCGTTGTTTCATTAACAGCGAAAATGATATGAAGTGGCAAAACTTGCATGAGATTTTAATATCCCAACAATGACATTGACTACAATTTGGAAATATGACAAAATAATTCCTGAGGCGGGACGAAGTAGTGTAACACTACGCGGCACTCCTGATCAAAGAATATTTTAACCCTTGCCGGTCTGTGGCATTGACCAACAACGCAATTTGCTATATTCGGTCGCTATATCATCACTTCGCCTACAGCGACGCTTGTTTCCGGTGTTATCAAGTGCCGTTACAGGATAATTCCACTGTACAACTAAAAACTATGAAGAACGTACTTCCTAGCTCGACACATTCAAATAGAGACTTGGCCACATGTTCACCATCAGAAACTCACTTTTTCACCTGACGTATTTAACGGTTTATAATAAAAAAGAACAAAAGCAAATTTTTATTTTACGCATGTCCACACGCACACAGATCACGCTAATAATTAACATCGGAAAGTGAAACAAGTCGATGCGTTACCTTCGAAGAAGGACCTGGCAAAAGTGGCAACGCCAATTAAACGCGAGCCACACCGAACTTTCGTGAAGTGCGAAAGGGCGAGCACGGGTGGGGGTATACGTAGGAGTGAAATACAAGCACAATATCGACATACCAACACGAATCAAGTTAAAGCAATAAAACTGCACGTGGGTAGTCACTGGAACATCCCGACCAGCGTGGCGACTGCCAAAACGTCTTTGACAGTGGACGCAGGAACGGCGATACGCAAGAAGCATGTAGTTCATTGAAAAACGATTTTTGCCATGCCCAACAACCTTATGTTCAAAGCCAGAGCGCATTACGAACAAACGAAGGAGTACAGGTCGGTAAATAAAAGTTGCATGCAGAGACTTGTGATTCTCCATGCCTAACAGCACAACGATTGCGATGACAAAATGTTTAAAAACGTGACCGGCAACACCATTTCCATCAGGTTTTTTACACCTCAACTTTTTGGCATCAGTGGCGCTCACGCAAAAAGTCCGTCCTCGAAAAAATGCACGTCGATCAAATCAAAACCTCAGGTGGTAAAAACAAGCAACTACTTTTAACTACACGTTTGTCGGAATTTTACAGCGGGATCCTTTATCGGCAAATTTAAAAAGGACTCGAAGCCGTAGTAATGGCACCTGCTTATCATGCAAACTAACAGTAAGCGACTGTACGAGACGGATAGAATTTGATAGAAGCCAAGTGCTGCTGCAGAAGCACAATCCCAGTAGCTACTGTGTTTTGAGAAACACATGCACAGTTTATAAGACTTTTAGATATGAAGAACAGCGCTTTCAGAACTACAAGCGAACACATAAGGTATTCGCATCAACGCCAACAGTCATCTAGCTCAACAACTGCCTAGTTTGATTACATTTCATATCATCAAATCGATTGGATGCTTATGTATTACGGCCGTGCTTGACACTATCGAAATCTAACAACAGGATTGACAAACTTTTATTTTCAGCCCTTTTTGTAAGCACTAATTCAAGTGATATGTTGTGACTGTCCAGCAACGAAGGTAGTGTATGTAAACAAGAAATAGCAAAACTACACAGTTAACACATCACGGAAATAGTTTAGACCAGTACCACGGCACTATTGGTTGCGGCAGAAAAAGTCCAAGTTGCTTCGCCAACGCACATGCAGTGCTTCACACTCTGCGACCTACAGTACTAGCTCTCGTATCTCAAACGTGCACTGCGAGCTTGACGTGCGAAGACTGTGTGGACAACAATATTCTGCAAGTCGCGCAAAGAGCCGTATGCACAAGCGACACAAATCAACGATTATAGGTTGCACGCCAAGAAATAACCACGAGCAACTTAAAAACGAGCATCGCTTTTGATACTCAACAGCTATTCGCGTTCGGATAAAACTAAGTCTCCAAAAATAACACCTGTGAATAATTTGGTTGAACAAGGTCAGCCGTACTTCCAACTTTCGTTCGAACTGTAATTCTCGACAACGTAGACAACCAAATGTTAACGATTAACAGTTAAAACGCCTCTGGCTCCAATAGTAAAGCGGTTCCAGTGTCCACATAACAGACTGGTTATATATGTTCCTGTTTACTGAAGCTTTACCATTACCCATACGCAAAAATAAAACAGCTTTCAATGCAAACCCTACCAATGAGATTGGAGTCATTACAGTAGGTCCTACAATCACAGATTTGTTACTCGTACCGAACCCCTTGCAGCAGGTACTTGGACCCATGCATAGACCAAGTATTCTCCGATAATCTAATTCCTTTCCGTCGAATTTTGGTTACTGCAATGTGCGTAGCTTTAGCTCCAGGCCGCATATGTTAATTGATAGACTTAATCTCCAAATTTTCGAAATCAAAGTCACTTCAACATTGACTTGCTTCACCTTTTAATCATTTCCTTCAACCTGCGGTGGGCAGTTTTTGAATATTGATACTTTTATAGTTTTGTATACACAATGAAATAAACAAATATGCACACATTGCGGAGTAAGGCTCCAAATTAATCGCAGAGCCGAATCACGTAAAAATCTTTCATAACAGAAGTTGAGCCGAGGGGCAGGTGAAAAACATCACACGTTGTTTAAACTGAAAGGCGTAAACGACGACTTTCAGCAATACACTGTTACGCACCAAAAACAAAGAATGAATTATATCAAACAAGATATTTCTTGCATTACGTCCACGTTCAGTAATATATTGGATTCACTTCAAAATATTGCTTCGAAAGTTTTACAGGCGTAACAAAAACACGGACGCAGCTGCAAAACACATAAATATGGCATTTTCTGCATCATAAAATATGTTGCGAAGTTTCCTGCTCTGTTCTTTAAGTACGACCAACACAAACTTTTATTCGTACCCAAGCTGAACGATGGACCCACCAACTGTGGAAACGAAACACTGTGAGGCTAACAGTGCACTAACTTAACAGATGCGAAACTAATCACAACGGAAAGGCTTGGATGCGAAACAATCAACTTCGCAAGCACAGCTCGCTTTCACGTAAATCGCAGTTGTTGATTTTCCAGCGGAAGTCCGACCAACTGCTTTAGAACCACGGTTCTGCATGAAATACGAATATCTTGGTTGATGGCGCTAAGCAGCCACGACTTTCAATCAACAAAATGAAGATGTGAACTTGGTGAGTAGTCCTGGTTCGCGCGACATGCGTTCGAGCCGCACTTGGTTTACCGCACGGAATCGCCTGTGACGTTTTCTTCTATCCTAAGCATAGCATGCTACACGCCAGACTCCGTCTGTAAAACAACGCAATTTCTTTGAGATGTTAGATTTATCACGCGCAATCGGTTGCACAGAAAGGCTTAAAACGAATTTCAAAGCTATGGCCCGATACATTGACCTTTCGCCTGACGAGGAAAAATGCCCAGGTTATTGTTCTTCTGACCGTGACGGCTCTCCTTCCTTGCCGTATCCTACAATGGCGGGTGGGTTATGTAACCGTGCGATTGAAGAATGGGGAGAGAAAAGTATCTACTGAGCTATATTAATAGAGAATTCAGGCCAACAATTGCTGCAACTGACCGCGAAAAACTCACCATGACCCATATCCATGCAACATTCTTGCCTAATAGAAATCAGGGTGAAAAACGAGGCGGTGCAAAAAACGGGAAGGTGAGAAGTTGTTTTTTTTCTGCCACAATAGCAGCATCCACCGGGGAGTCGGTCAGCAGTTGGCAAATGAAGCCGACAATTTATCGCGTGCTTCTTAACCTTTTTCAGTTTCATTCACCCCTGCCATTCTCATTCACCCTATTGCGAATGTATGGCCAATGTGACAACCATCATAGTACAGGGGGACCCCAAAAACACAGAACCCATAAAAATTTTATTAAATCCTACAAAAATCCAGTAAGCTTCAAGCACTTTGCAGTGTTTTAAATTTCAGTCTGTGCACAATGATTTCCCAAAGTTTCAGTCATTGAAGTCTGCATAAAAGTCATGTTCTTTCCAAGACATGCTCCAAATAGTCTCCAAAGCGTTGGAGGCCGGCCGACCGAATCACGTACATCAGTGTTTTTCAACTTTTTGCTGCAGTGGAACCTTCTGGAAATGTTTGCGTTGCACATGGAACCCTATGCAATGACCCAAGTGTCTATATTCCTACAACCGCATAGAACTGTGGTTGCGTATTTCGCCCCAGGCAATTTCGGTCTGTTTCGGCGGCAACCCCTGGCAGCTACTTACATGACCCCGGTTGAAAAACACTGACGTACAGCATCAGTTTTTTTTTGCGTCCTGGCACTCACCGTCCGACCAGAGTAAATTTCCCTCAGACATTTTTAATTAAGATTTTTCACCGTACCATACTCTAAAAACTTCCGAATCCAGTCAAAAACTCTGCTTTTTGATGGAGCCTGACGACACTGAAACTCTGAAAACTTGCTTGCACTACTTTGCTTGCATGAATTGTTAGCGAAACATGCCTTCACGCAAAATGCCTTCTCTTTGGTTGACCAAGACAGGGTGGAAACACTATTGTTGCAATTTTTCATCCACTAAGTGTTCTACTACAACAACCTGAAAAAGAAATGGGGAATAATTAAAATTAAAAATTTCATTCAAAGATTTGTGGGTTCTGTTTTTTGGGTCACCCTGTATATCGAATGATGATTGTTAGACCACACTATTTGTTCTACTTTATCCACAGCATGCTTTCCACCATGCAGCAAACTGGCTACGATTTTCAAAGATGGTTTGATCACAGACTCAGCTTTGCATAATGTTTCTTTTCTTTTATCAGCACAAGCATTATTTGAAGAGGAAGGACAAGAGGCTTTTTACGAGCAGTCATTTACGGCCGATGAATGGAGGAAATTTTACAGTTTACATAAATATCCGTATACTGTTGCTTGGAAAATTGCGATGATTTGTTTTGTAAATGACTCCGTAGTTTTGAACGAGCCATTAACTGGTTGCTATATTTGAAATAGCAAAACATGCATTGAGCAGACGGCTCACGGCTTGATTCTTCACTTCCTGGGAAAACCCTGGTTCCTAAACTGCGAAGCTGGCGTGTCCTGATCTATTTCATCTGCACATTTACATATGCTTACAGCAAAACAAAGTGTTTTTTGTACATATTTCGTAGACATTTGACGGGTATTGAGATATTAACGCATATTAGATGTTGGAATCAATATCAAACTGGTAACAAAGAAATATCACAAATAGGCTGTTCCTGTACTTCAACTGATAAGGCTACTCTGATGAGTGTACATGTGTCTGGTTTGCCTCGAGATTGAGAATGAAGCTTTCGCTAGTACTCCGATTCTAGCAAATAACCTTTGCACAGGAGCATAGGATTCTCTTGCCGAGCACAGCAAAGATTTCAATCCTCAATTGAATAAAACATTGTATCTCTCGGTAGAATCTATCCCCATTACGAAAGACACCGTTAATTGCACCATAGATCGTTTTTTTCTATGGTGTTAAGTTTCTGACTACTGAAGTTGAACGCTTGAAGTCCGCGATTTTACTCACGATTGCTGATGTGTTTTGGGATAAAAAAAAACGAACAAGATAACTGCATGTTACCAGAGGATACAAAAAATTAAGAAAGAAATTCATTCACCCTGAGGTTAACCATTCACCCGGTTAAGAAGCACTTAATTACGTACCACATTACGATAGCGCAGTTCAAACAAACTATCACATTCGAAACAGGGTCGGGAACCAATGACTCTTAAACCTTTGTAACACACAGTTTTGTGTTAAAGATCAGAATAGGGTCGTGAACACGGATTTGAAACAGCAGACCTGTTTGAGACGTTGATTTCGAAAATTTAACTGGCATTGTGCAAGTTACTCAGAGAGCTCCAAATACTATTGCTAAAGCTTAAAGATATCATGCTTAAAATATCACTTACACCAGTATTACAGTATAACTGGGTATAATATTCACAACTCACGAAGCACGTCATACACAACTCTTAATGTGTCGAGTAGACAGAGCTCAAACATATTTTCAAACATACCGTATTTCAACACTCACGGTCCAGTTGCACTGATATTTACGAAGTAAACAGAGAAAGATTGCAGACACAACTTTACATACTTTCATGAACAAATTTGTGTGTGGGTCACTCCCTAACAGTAAAAGTTTCAGAAGTGAAGCGGTTAAGTTTGATGAGCCAGCTGTACATTTGCATTCCAAAATAGTGGGTATATGACCACCTACGAATGACTGTATACCAGTGGTTCTCAAAATTTTTTGGCCTATGGACCATCTTTTCAAAAAAAAATCCAATGGACCACTTTGAAAAAAACATTCCTTCATAATTTATTTTACAGCAACGGTTACAATTTTCAGGAACGTTTTAACAAATGTGTATGGGAATCTCTGTGAACCACTGAAAGTACTAGGACCGCGTTGAGAATCACTGCTGTACACTGACTGTCCATCTATTTGCATCGGTACGTATAACACACGTTGAGCAGTGCTGTTACTGTAATGAGATTTCCATTTAAATTTGCTTAGCACACGTGAACCTTCACTTTTGTTGCTCATTCTGCCGACACGAAGAATCACAAAAATTACTGGTTTTGCAGCTTCTAGCAAGTGAAAAAGGTAACGACAGTATCTGATACCATAATCAAGGTTCCCACTCATTTGAAAAATAATTTTCCATACTTTTTCAATACTCAATTAAAAAAGATCAATACCATTACTTCTCTTCATTTCTCGAAATCCTTAATCATGAAACTCAATTTTACACATTGCACAAATGATGAAGTGCTTTGCCTTCAGCAAAATTTGGCTGACACTTTAGATTTTTTTCTGTTTAGAATTTCCATACTTTTTCAATACCTAATGTGCATTTTGGCCAAATTCAGTACTTTTTCAATACTTTCGATACCGCATGAGAACCCTGCATGATGTTAATGCTAAAAGATTGTATTTCTACATTAGATGCTAATACACTATTTTAGACCCTGCATGTGTCAATCAAAACCATTCTGTAGCAGTTTGTGCTATCCAAGTAACATTTTCCAATGCATGTTTCTTGTAAAAAATTATAGCCAACATAACAGTAAGGGTTACCAAGAATCCACTGTTGTTAGCATGCAACACAAAACCAACCACTGAACCCAAAACATGCACTTAATCAGAGCCCTCTGTAAAAACTAAAGCAATGTGCCCAATAACTAACAGACACTAACTTTGGAGGGGGTGGAGTGACGTATGAACAAACACTTTTGATCCAGGTGCGCCTCCATAACACACTGTGTTTTGGTCAACTACATTAGTAGCAGTGGTGCATATGTTGCGTATATGTAAGTAACAATGGTTGTTTTTGCACCATGTTTCTACAACAGCTCCTGCAAATGAACATTTTCTAGTATGTGGTTGACAGCTACTGCAAGCAGATTAAACCCACCTCCATGGCAATAGCACTATTCTGTTCCACCTTACTGCTTATATCTGTTTCATTTGATTCACTGGCACTTTCCTCTTCAGGGAAAATGTCTTTGTAGACTTTTTCTAGGAAAGCTCGCCTGAAAGAAAAACACATGATAATAATTTGCATCTATGACAATAAACACGATGAGCTGAACCTCAAGTTTGCTTTAAATATAGGTTACAAATGCACATCTGCGAACAGCAAAATTTTTTTTCTTATTAACTGAAAATTTTCACAAACGAAGCAAACACCAATATTTTCAAAACAAATTTTAATAGGAAATAACCCACTTTGATTTTGGATAATGGCACCTGAGGCTAAATTGTAGCATCCCTATGCCACTACATGAAATATTATTGCTCCACCCAAAAACCCTGAGATTTGTCCTCAGTTGCTTGCATCAGTTTCTGAGTGATGCTGAATTGACCATGTTGCATGCAATTTAATTCGAGTTAAATTAATATAATTTTGCTGAAAATCGTCTGCAGCTTGCTGGTAAAAACTTATGACATAAGACCTTTTTCACACAGCATTCACAAGAAAATTTAACAAATTTGTAAAGCAAAGAAAGCACACCCCCATAACATTACTTCCATCACCGAGAGCATTACCTTAATTTGAATGGGAAAACATAAGCAGATCCTTACTTGGATACTACTGGACACGCAAAGTAAAAGGAAACCTTGATTGGGAATACCCCTTGAGGTCTGCCAAACAGTGTAACCTGGCTGTGCCCTTCTAAAAAAACATAGGCCTTGACATCGTGCAATGGAGGCTGCTGACTGGAGGACAATTGCATATGTTTTGCTGCAACACAGAGCCCATTGAATATGTTGAGCATTAAATTGAATAAGGGGTGAAACAGATCAGCGATTACTATAAGCAAATTTCTAAAAGTTTCTTAACTTAATATATGGTTCAAAAGTTTTGATCTAAAATAAACAAATTAATTAATTATCTAATTAACTAATTAGCCCAATATTTTTACTAGTTCAGATCATAACTTTTGAACTAGCTNAGATCATAACCTGAAACACCAGCAGGTCATTCAAAGTATCAAAAGACTTGGATTGTAGCCTAGTTTCCAGTAAAAACTTCAGCGAAATACTGCCATCCTAGCGGTTGGCGCCCAGGGCCAGGCAAAGTGGGCCAAGGTGGCCTAAAAGTCCTCTACTTATGATGTCACTCATAAAAAACCCGTACCCCCAAAGCAAAAATTTTTTTGAGTGCAGACTAGAAGACTTGCCGCGTCTTTTGACGCTTTGACCAGGTCCGTAACCCGTACAGGAGCGGAGATATTCTCGCTTAAAGCCACGTGCATTTAGGCGTTTTTCTTTTCCGAAAATCCCCGAATTTACCCAGGTGCCAAAGTGTTAAGAACCACTGATCTATAGCTTACAGGGTTGTTGCAAAAACACGAACCAAAAAAACCCACCCGTTTTTTTTTTAAAAGCCCACTTAATGAAAAAAACAATAAAACCCACTTTTTATTTTTTCTTTGAAAGAATCTACTAAGAAGTATAAAATAAAATAGGCAGGACACTTGTACAGTTAGCTTTAACTTTTTTTAATCAAACAAAACGAACAGCAATGAAATTTGAAGGATTTGAAAAAAAATAAACAGTTTGTGATGGTTATCATTCTTAGCTCTGCGCAATCAGTAAATTTTAACCAATATCACTGCCTTACGTGCATCTATCAATTTTTTCTGATTTTGGACCATACCATATCATATGTTGAAAAAAGAACTCTAAAAATCAGGGGTCACCAATGTGGTGCCCACAGGCACCAGGTCACCCGCAAGGACCAAGCAGGTTGTCTGCGGGCATAGACGTAGCCAAAAGGTATGGCCACCAAATTTCTATCATTTCTTGTCGTTTTGAGAGGTGTTGTCCAAAACAAAATACTGTTGCCTGCTGAAAGTCATAATATTTGGCTCAAAAAAAAATTTCATGCTGGCTACGCTACTGCCCGTGGGCCTGTTTTTAAAATAATATCAGCATGATCAGTGTCTTCACATTGCAGAATATCTTAAATGTTAATACTAAAATAATTAAAGGTAAATTGATCACCATTTTTATTTCAAAAGCGTGCTTCAAATTGGTAGCTCTTTGCATTAATCAGGACGTAGGAAGTAGCTTTCAGCTTCCAGGTTGGTGATCCCTGCTATAGATGCTGAACTAGCAGGGCATGCAGATAAACTTGACATGAAACTGCTGAGTTTGTGTGAAAATGTTTTTTCTTTGTTTGCTGTGCGCATTCTTGCCAAGCCTTACCACTTTGGAGTGAATCGACCAAAAATTTGCGAAAACAAAGATGGGGTACATTTCTTTACCCTCAAAATTGAATGGCATAATAGGTATAACAAGTTATTAATTGTGTAATTCTGAAAATAATGATATTGCATGATGCAATAAAAACAATTAGGAATTGTAAAGTATTTCCATTTTCCTTAAAAAAAAACAAAATCTCGTTTCTTCTTAAAAAACCCAAAAAAACAGTTTTTTTTTGAAAAAAATAAAAAACAAAAAAAACTAGGCGGGTTGTTTTTTTTTGAAAAAAAACAACAGTTTTTTCTCAACCCTGATAGCTTATGGGTTGTGGTTAACACCTTTGGCGCCAGCTCTATTTATTTTTTAAACCCACATGAGCCGCTTTTTTAACATCTTTTTGCACCACCGAAACTCGCCAGGCGATTGAGCTAGAGAGTTGTTCAGACCCCTAAACGATGCAGCAAGTCTTCTACTTCAGATTAAGCAAAAATTGAAAAGTTTTGGATTTCGTTTTTTTGTGGGTGACGTCATTAAGTGGGAAAGGTTTAGACATTTTGCTGAGATAATCACACCCTGGGCCTCAATAGCAAGAGGAATTTTGACTAAGTTTTTATTAGAAACTAGGCCAAAATCCGAGTCTTTAGAACAGCAGTTCTCAATTGGAGTGCTCGCACCCTCAGGGGGTGCGAGAAGGGACTTTTTGGGATGTGAACTTCTCTGATAATATAAAAAACAATACATCAAATGGTGCAAGGGGTGCAAAAATGATTTTTCCTTCCAGCTGGGGTGCGGGCTTCAGAATGAATTGAGAACTGCTGCTATAGAGCCCCTCATAACTAACATTTCTGGTTCAGAAGTTGTGGCCTACAAACAAAAAATAATACTAATCAGGGCATTAATAAATTAATGTTCTTTTAGGCCCTAACTTTTGAACCAGAAAAGCTAGAAAGCCAATCAAGGGCTCTAAAGACTGGGATTGGGGCCCAGTGCCTTATGACCTCCGCCAAACATGCCTAAACGTTCCCCACTTACGACATCACCCACAAAAAAACAAAATCCAATCTTTCCAATTTTTTAAAAAATCTAACTGGAAGACTCGCCACATCTTTTAAGGGTTTGAACAGCTCTAGCTCAATTGCCGGGTGAGTTATGGAGTTGCAGTGACATAAAATATGTGGCTCGCGTGTGATTTCAAAGTACAAACACATCCTATATTGGTGCTGAAGGTGTTAAACAGACATAGTCAACCTGGAAAGCTACGAAATACTTGACTTAACAATAGAGATAGACCGAAATATAGGTATCGGCCTCAGTAGGTGTTGACAAAACGCTGTTATATTCCTCACACATTCAGACCATTTATCTTGCAGCAATGCTAGCAGGTGCGTTTTCATAAACAAGCAGACAAGATTAACCATGGAGCACGTGTCAGCCGAAACAAAAGTATCATCATTAATCACATCAATTAAAAATCGTAGCAAAATATTGAAATTGCTGTAATTTGAAAAATTTTAGTTCATAAATCCTGATTTTTGAAGTTTTAATGGCTGATGTATTGGTATCAGCCCCAAAAAAGCCATATCGGCCGATCTCTACAAACAACATTATTAACAACTTGAAGTCATTCCACCTCCACAGCAGAACCTTTCCTTCAACTTGAACAGAAACTTGAGGTCAACTGTTTTTTAGATGCATTTTATTATATTTATGTAATCATAAAACAAAAAATTAACATAATCTTCTTGTCAAGGCTTCTTCTAAACAGAATTAAGTATTCAACAGCAACTTGAATTTACTTGATGTCAATCATCAGCAATTATGTCAAAATCTCTCCATCCCATGTGATTGTTCAGTTTTAACACTTTGGCACTAGGCTGGTTTTGAGGATTTTCGGCAAAAAAACACCTAAACGCACGTGGCTTTGCGCATGAATATCTCCGCTCCTGTTCGCTCTAGCGACTCGGCGAAAGTTTAAAAAAACGCATACAGTCTAGTAGATTGCACTCGAAAAAAATTTTTTCTAGGGGGGTGCGGGTTGGCTGTGAGTGACATCATAAGTGGAGGACTTTCAGGCCACCTTGGCCCACTTTGCCTGGCCCTGGGTGCCAACCATTAGGTGGTAGTATTTCGCTGAAGTTTTTACTGGAAACTAGGCTACAATCC
>JGI24159J19872_10001301_pt1 | contig 26975 bp, 7 predicted proteins | sample Ectturendosymbi4_FD_19872 | JGI IMG/M metagenome (IMG submission 19872)
CCCTTTCGCATCCAAGCAGACGACTGTTGCTCTGTAGCAATTCATATTTTTGTGCCAAGAGGAGGTCAATTCTCCCACTTCTGCAAAAGCCAGCCGCTTGAAAAGCCATGCGCGCTGTGGTGTACAAAGCTTCACAAGTTGTGCAGAAGCATTTCATGATGGTGAAGAAACTCCATGGCGCCGGCCTGTTGCATGTGATGTAGAACAACCTTCTTGGCCTTCTAGAACAACCTTCTAGAACAAGTAGAACAACCTTGTAGAACAACCTTCTGAGGTTGTGCTGCTCACGATGAGAACGATTATGTTCATGTGGCGTGTTCAAACAGTAGATGTTCGTAACCAGCATCTGTCGCAACTCACAAGGCTGAATGTTTGCGTTCGGTGGCGACAGACGCAGAACAGGTTAGTCGATTCAGCGTGCGGTGTTAACTACAGAGGTTGTCTTAGCTTAAAATCTGGGCAGATCACGCCTCTGTGAAAGATTGTCTTACGACGGCCTCGGCACACTGCATAAACTCAAGACCGAAGTACGCGTTCTGGATGAGACATGAAAACAGCATGCCTGTACCGACGTACGTAGGCATGTAGTGGGTTTAGCTCTAGAGATGCATCAAACATGAACTTTAGGTACAGATTGAAACACGCATGCTGCAATGTATGCTACTGTTAAATTTACTCGGTCCCCATGTAGGTGTGCAGGTCTCATACTGGTCGTTTTTGTTGGCATGCAACACGAAAACTAGAGTTCGTATGGTCCTGGTGGCCGATGAGATGGTTGCATGAGCTGTGACCTGAATTTAGATCACTAATTGTTCTTCCATAAGCAAACCGGAAATCGCTCGTACAGGATGTCATTGTCATTCACACGTGTAGATTTTCAGCGCGAGTGAGATCATTTGAATTGACGGACGTTGGCCGTGCGCAGTCCAAAATCGCTGTTTTCATCGACAGCATATGCTGAACGCAATAATATCCTGTCTGATCAACTTCATCGTATTATGTACCTCTGATCTTTGCGTTATGTAGCTGAAAGCAGCGTGTTATACACGGTGTGGCTTATCGCTAACTCCCACGAACATGCAATATTAAGGCGGAAAGGAGGTACCAGTTGGGTTACGCACCACAACTCAGGCACACAACATAAACTGATTCGCTCTGTGGCTTGTGTGCAAGAATCCTAAGAAGCGTTGTGCAGGTCATCTGTCTAGTAGAGCTGAGTTAGCTACAGTCAATCGCAATGAGACCGTGAGAGTTGAAATTACATCTTTCCACGTTTACAGTATCATGATAGAGTCACAGAACGTGTTTTTCGCGGAAAGCTCAAGAGGAGTCTAAGAAAACGTCGCTTGTGCCTATAAAGTTTATTTGCCCTTGATAAAAATTTGTTTTCGCTACTGGCGGTAGATTTCATTTATAACGTGCCCTCTTCGTAACATGTTTATCCTCTTCAATTACAAAAACCTGGAGACTGACTCAACCTTGTTGGTTGGTGCTGAAGAAAACAGACGGTTGTGGTTAGCGAGGTACCTACGATTCTTGCTACACTGTGCTTTGCCACATTTCCTGCTGCAGCTCTAAGGATTGTGGTTGATGGATGAGGAAGCGACAGCAGCTGAATGTAGAAACGGATTGAGAAGCGATGCGAACGCAGCACATTTTACCATCTTGAAATATTTCCTGCTCGTAGAATGCTTTCCTGATGTATTTTTAAAGGTTGTTATTAGGAGACAAGCTCCATTGCACGATTTTTGTTGAAGCTGGGGAGGGAAGAGCGACATTATTTTTGCACGGAGCTGATTAAAAAAAAGCAATATTGTTCTATACAGACACGTTTTCTCTTTTATTGATGGTAATATTTGTTATAATTCACACCGAAAGACATGCGTGACGCCCATTGACAAACAGCTGCTTGATTCATGCGACAAGTGTACTCGCTGAACAGTATGGATAGTTTTTCGGTGTGCACTGGAGCTTTATTATCTGTAGCTCATCACAACTAATTTTCATTTTCACGCGTGAAAAATATGTCGTGCTAATAGGTGTACACTGTACAGGTAGGTTATTCATGGGGTGAGAACCGTTTTTTGTAACAGGTTATCTCAGTTATTTGCGACCACATTTTTAGTGTCGTCTGAAAAAATATTGAAATGCAGGAATTTCATATGTAAATTAAGTGAAGATAAAAAAGGTCGTTCACATTTTGCTGACCACAGTGTTAACAAAACATCAGCATCCTACCTCATCATTGTCCAATTGTCATTGGTGAGTCTTTTCATTCACTGTGGCAGCTCAAATTAAGAACCAGTTGGTCGTCAAGAGGCTGTGCACCGTTTCATTGGTAGTTCTAAGTGTACCAAAGTGTGCACCGAAAGTTTCAGCTGCGCACTGCACGTTTACTGGATTTCTTGTTTTCTTTCCATCAAGGCTCGCTGGTGCTGTTTCATTTCCTTGAACATTAACACCGCCTAAAGAAGATGATAAGTTTAAGTTTTCAAACCATGATAAGTTTCAAAAATAATGTGGAAGAATCGCTAAGGGTGAGTGACATTTCTATAGCCTCGTCTGAGTCGCAGAGCAAGTGACACCGTTACTTCTTACTTAAATCACTCTTGTGTTGGAGTGTTGAGAGCCTGCACATCACTGTTCAGGTTAGTTAGCGTTAGGTAGTGATGGAAGGTTTAGGGCTACAGCCACCTGGACAACTGCCACCCAGACAACTGGTACTGGACAACTGCCACCCAGACAACTGGTACTGGACAACAGCCACCTGGACATCTGTCACCTAGGACAACTGCCATCCAGAACAATTGCAACCCAGGACAACTGTTACCTACGACAATTGCCACCTCGTTCAATCGCCACCCTGGATAACTGTCACTCGGACAGCTGCCACCTCGGACAACTATCATCTATGACATATTGCATTCTTTACGCTAATTGCTGCCAACAAAGCCATTTGAACTTTGCAAGGTGCTGCTTGCAAGTCAAAAGTTTGAAATGACAAATGTGTACAACAAATAAAAACCACTTCAACTTTAACACTTTTGGGTGGAATATGTCGTATCGATGTCCCTACATCTTCATAAACATTGTTAAATCAGTGCAAACCTTATTTTTTATGTCTTTCCAGTTTTTTCACAGCACGATTCTCTCATACGCATTAAATTGCATCGTATTTATTCCACGTACTCGTCAAACCCATTTACTTGCGGTAAATTTATTCAACGCAGTCATCAAACCCGTGCATTTTACTGTAAGTTCTACGCATTCCTTTACCTTAACGTTTGATTTATGAATTGCATACGGCAGCAATAGCAATGCTGCAATTCACTTTTGCTGCGCTGTGTTGAAGCAATAACACCGTAGCGCAGTAATTCCCAACCGCCGCGCAGCCGAGAAATTCTGCACGTGGCGCAAGTGCAAACTGACATTGACAGCTCGTATGTGATGTGCAAAAAAGCATTATCCTAGGACCAGGTGATAGTTGTTCAGGTGGCAATTTTTCTAGGTGAGTGTTGTCTTAGTTACGGCCAAAATTCGACATTTTTGGCAAAATCTAAGTATTTGGAATTTTGCCAAAAATATCGCTTTTTCGCTCTAACTTTCCAACCAATAACGCTGAATGGCCAATCAAGGGCTTTAAAGTTGCGAATTTTCGCCTAGTTTAGTTTGAAAGAATAAACCAGTGAATTACCACTTGAAATTTTTTCTCAGGCTCTGATTACATCATCCAAAAATCCCCTAACCTACCCCACTGGTGACGTCGCACAAAAAAGTTCAAACCCAAACGTGCCCAGTTATTTTTAAATAGAACCTATAGGAGGCTTTCTGCTTCTGCAGAGGGTTTGAACAGCTCTCCAGCTCTATCTGTCGGCAAGTTATAACTGGACAAAACCACAGTCAGCATGGCGGTTTTGCGGTTCTTAAAAGGGGTTACCACATTTCAAAACCAAAGTGAGGTTACCACGCTGGTTTAAAATTCTTAAAAAAACTGATTCGTTGCAGTAGCATGCAGGGTTGCGCAGTCGAGTCGTTAGGAGTCGGAGGTTTTTGCATGGAGTCGGATTTCTGACAGCACTGGGAGTCGGAGTCGGATTTTTTGTCCGACTCCAACTCAGGATGTCCAGTTGGATCATTTTTTACATCACACTCCTAAAATGGGAATTCTTGTTGAAATGGTACAATTTCTTTTTAAACTTTTGTTGAAACAGAGGTTTCTTGCTGTGCACCACGATTTCCACCACGATTTCCATCCAGCCGAATTTCATTCTCTTCATGTTTAAGGAGTTGGCGTCGGGAGTCGGAGTCGGAAGTTTTGGAAAGGTTGGAGACGGAGTCGGATATTTTACCTCCAACTTCGCAACCCTGGTAGCATGGGCTTTGTTGAAATGTTATTTGAGTACCGGCATACGTTTTAGACCAAAACTCACTGTGTTCGCAAACCTGAATTCCAAGTTTAAGCAAAGAAAGGCGTTTGGTTTTGAATTTCACATCGTTTGTTCATTTGTAAATTTTTTTCATCTTAAGTAATCTTTGTGCATTGGTGATGACGTCATCATTTATGTTGCAGAGCACTGAGTAGATTGAAAAAATTTTCTGATGCTTTGATGGTTTTGAAATTTCAAACAGCAAATATCTTGACATGAAAAACTTGTTATAAGACTTGAATGCATTTGCGATTAGTTTAAACAGCAAAATTGTCCATAGAATTTAAGCTGATCAAATCCAAAGTGGTTATGACTCCCAATCTTTGAAAATGAGCGTTAGGCTACACTGCCAACAGCGCAACAGTTCGTCAGCATCAGCTTACCAATTTCGTTATGTCATCTTTTGTCTTAATCAGAAAGAAGCAATTTTGAGCATTATTTCAGCAATTTTCGTCATCATCTAACTTTTTCATCTGTTCATTGCGAACATCTAATCTTTTTGCTAGCCTATCATCTTTACCCCCTAATGTGAAAGGCGTCTGTGTCACGAGAGTTTTCAGTAATGGCTGGTGCGTTGTTTCGATATTTGTTTTTTTCGCACTGCCTGCTGGACAAGTCCACTATAGTCTCCCTCGCGCTTTTCAGTAATTTTGAGCTCTTGTGCACGTCATCCACCCTTGTGACACGGACCATGCATCATTAGCTAATATACGCATGAATGAATGCAAATAAAAACGTTGAAGCTGCGAAAAGCGGAAATACTGCAATTAACCTTTTTGACAGAGGTTTTCACAGTTTCTGTAGCATGTTGGAGTTGCTGGATATATTTTCCAGAAAAGTCGACAGACAATTGCGAACTGTTTTTAGCAAAGCGCCGATTGATTGAACATAAAATTTGGTTGCTTTGAGCGAGTGGTTCACGAGAAACATTCAAGTCACCTTGTTGCGATGTCTTTTGATAGAGATAGCACTTCCCACCTTGTTTCCTTTAAGTTTTTTTTCAATTTCTGTTTCACGTGGATTAAAATATTACTTAGGTTAGTTGATTTTACAAATGATCAACTAGAAATAATAGTGGTAGGTATCAAATACTTCACAAAATTATAATTCTCTTTTGCTGCTTAATATTCAAAGAAAACATCTTTCAAAAGTTTGTTCTGAGCAAGCAAAAATGATTCATTGGATGACACTGGTGATGACGTTGTAAAAGGATAAGATGCAGACATCATAAGCACTTGATCCATTATACTTATCGATGAATTTCAGCATTTCCTTCGGTCCTTTGGTACACGAAAAGCGGAAGTGCTAAATAGCCTTGTAATGAAAATCACGACCAAAGAAAACGACATATTGCATACGTTTCGATAACTCCTGTTATCATCATCAGTGCATTGCAAATTTGGGTTCTATTTCCACAGTTGCACCACCATATTGTTTTATGAAACGGTTGACCACTTGCTGCACAACTGCTTGCGGTATCGCAACACAAACCGGAAACTTTCAGGAAAGTGAAATCATGCGCTTAGGTCTGAGAACGAGTGAACAATTTTTTCTGTGAGCAGCGATGAGCAAGGTTGTGTTTATAATATCAATTAGCGTAAACAGTAAATGGATGCTCAGGGTTGGACTACTGCTTTAAAAAATACAACTTTTTCTTGCTGTTCCGACAAATTCGTGATTGCAAGCAGATGTAGGGCGTTCATAACTTCTGCTGGGTACATAAGAGCATAAAAAGCTTGAGTGGTTGTAACTTCTGAAAGCAAGGATTTTCTCTTGGAACATTCGGCTGGTTTTGGGGAAGTAATTTATCCTTATACAATGTAGCATGCTTCTAAATCGCTTAATTCACGATATGTTCCCTGTGACTGCTAAAGGATACATTTGCCATTGCATTTTTTTCTTCACCAATTAAAATGACAGCTTTTTTGGGTAAAATTAGCACCTTTCGCAGAAATTACAATAAAATGCGATTTGTGCAATGTTTCATTTTAAAATGCTGTTTCATGCCAAATTTTGATAAAGGTTCATCAGAGTAATTAGTAGTGTTTAAAGTAACCGCATTTTTAAGACATATCCTCAACAGTCATATCGCACATCGCTGGAGTATTAAGATCAATTAGTTCGAAAGCGTTCTTAAATGGATTTAATACCCTATGTAGTGATTAAATCGCTTGATTAAATTTCTTGTGTTGCATGACTTTTCAAAAATCTGATACACTTTTGTGCAGCTAGTATCATAAGTGGGGTAATCTGGATGTGTTGCGGGAATGTTTAGTCTAACAAAACATAGCAAGACAGTGCTTCTTTTCCAACAGTTTTGAAGGTTAAAGCCCCTGTTATCCTGGAAGGCTTTGTCTATCCTCTAACTTTTCTTATCTTCTTGCTCAGCGTTCATTACAGTTATCTGCGGCGATTGTTGTTTCTGTGTATCGTATTGCTAAGAGCTTCTTCTTGTTGGGTGCGTTGCCACAGCACCAATACGCTAAGATGTAAGGAGAAAATCAAACAACACAGTCTTTACCACTTTACGGCATGTAGATCTAATAAATTTAAGAAAAAAAATAGGAATACGCGCAAACTATGAATATATAACGAAACAAAAGCGTAACATTACAACAAATCACAATTCTGAAGTTTTGTTCTCAATAGGCCTACCATAGCGAAGTACACCGTACCGTAGCAAAACCGCATGCTCTTGTCAGACAGACAAATCAGTGCTGTTCCACGGTGTGCCATTGATAAGTGCAGGGTGTACAAAACTTGCCGACAGGCTGTTATACGCTACTGTTTACATGGTAAAATTAATTTTCTCCTACATGAATGCGTATTGATTATATTCAAACAGAGACAACTTTTAGTTCCGCCCAACTCTCGCTATGATTTGTTTTGAAGTTGCATCAGGACTGGTACAAAATCTTTCATGTTTTTTTCTACTGCACGTCATACCTTTGCATCAAAATGTAGTCCTATTGTTATGATTTAAAATCCAAGCGTGCATTCTTTGATTTTGTGACCGTGAGCGCAATCTAGCCATGATCTGGCAACGTTTTAACCAGTTACCATACAGTACTCTCTTGGTCCGCTATTTCTACGATGGTATATCGATTTGCTCTTGTCTGAGATTTAACGGTAGACGAAACTAAGAAGAGAGGAGCATAACTTTAAATAAATGTTTTGAAACGTATGGTTCTCTCTGCACGGGGGTCACCATTATAGTGCTCACGGACACTTAGCTGACCCGCAAGGACCAGGTGGGATGTTCACGGGCCTGACATAAAAATAGCATTGACATCATCAGAGTCTTTACACATATGAATACCATTATTTATTTTTATTAATAACATAATTAAAGGTAAACTGAACAAATTTTTTACAGAAGTATGCATCAAACTGACAGTCCTTCGCGTTAATGCGTACTTAAGAAGTAGTTCTCAGTTTCGAAAAGGTTGATGATTCCTGCTCTAAGACAACACGGAATGAAAACAAATATTTACGATATTTGTATAGCGAAAACAACATTAAAACCTGTGCCATGGTTGCTAGCAAGCCTGTTTCAATATGTAGAGACTTTTGCACTGGTCAATACTAAACAATGGCTTTGTTGATTTGCCAAACACTGCTTGCCAATGTCTCAAGCAATATTTGTGTCGTTTAGTTGGGGTAATCGCTCATAGTTTTTTCATTGCAGAGCTAGTCTCGATGCAAAAGGTAATCTTATCCCCGTCTGAACGTGTGAGATATTAAGTCTCATACCTTGTCTCTTGACAGCGTGAGAAGCTAGGATGTTGGAATCAAATCTTTCAATCTTAAAATATCAGACCATCTTCTACGTAATCTTCTGTCGATGGCAAAAGTGTTCCGAGTAATCTGCAACGCATGCGTGGAAAGTTGAAACCTGCGGAAACAGAACTTTTGGATCGCAGCTAGTAACGGCGCTGATGAAAAACACAGCAGTATCGCAAAGAACTGTATTTTGCGCAGGCAAACTTTATCATAGTCGTAGTGGGGTTACTTCAAGCAACACGAACTTTATATTGGAGCTCTTTCGAGCACCCCGCAAAGTGTTCGTGTATGTGCTGAAATTGGGAACAGGCGTACAAATAATATTTTGTCATGTTTCGAGTTCAAAAAGTTGCGAAATTGTACTGAAGCATAAACTTCACAATTGACATGATCACCCACGAAGGGCAAACGTCTGGATTCTTTCTGGTGGAGTTGTTAGATAAATAGGGTGTGCTGTGCAATAGAACACTAGCAGTAGGCTTCTGTTCAACTACAACAAAGCCGACACAAAATACCCCGGAGCAACGTTGTACAGGACGCTCACGTATCGCCGACACTTCGAGTCCCTTGGCAAAAAACTGACATCACATGTCGCACTCAAGAGGCGGTGTGCTGGCTTTGGCTGGGGTTTTGGGGCAACAACGTTGCGAACAGCCACCTTATCACTGGTCCATTCAACAGTAGAGTACTGCACTCCTGCCTAGTGCCTCAGTGCTCACACCCGCCTTATTGACTCTGTCATCAAGTAATCAACAACGCCTTGCGAACTGTGAGTAGATACCAGTGTCCTACATCAACGGATAATTTTCTTATCCTCGTGGGCATACAACCTGCTGAGCTTCGTCTCAAAGGAGCCACACTGTTTCCAGCACGCCGTGCTATGTATTCCGGACATCTGCTCCACTCAACTCTCACCCGTTCACCGGGTGGGAACGCATGGCGTCTCAAATCGAGACACCCATTTATACCCGCCGCACAACAGCTCTTATCAGTTCTTCTGCCGACAATAACAAAGTGCGGTGCTTAGGGCGAGCCACCAATCAAATGCGGAGTGGCTGGAGAACACTACGAGACTCCTTAGCCGTCATCCCCGACATCGGCACCCACCCTTATTGCACGACCCTGTCAAGAACAGCGTGGGTCCGGTTTAACCGTCTCCAAACTGGTGTCGGGTGTCTCCGCTCCTGCTTACACAAATTGGGTATGGCCTTATGAGTGTAGTGCAGAAGAACAGACCGTCGACCACGTTGTCCTCCAATGTCCAATCCATCGACCTTCCGCTGGACTGCACTGCCTGACGGTTCTGGATGAGGAGACAATCAAATGTCTGCTTAACACCTGCCCCGAGACCTATAGTGCGGCCAAGCAGTGGATTGAAAGAACTGGCTCGTACGGTGAACAAGCAATACATCGGCGTTTTTTGCAATGGCTGTAGGCAGTGGCGTTACTATACGCTTGAGCCAGGGGAAAAAGCTCAGCGTAGGTGGGGCACTAGCCAACACTTAGAAAAAAGTTAGAAAATGATAGTGAATCCTGGTTTCGTGGATGTGCATACTAGCTAAAAACACGAAACACCCAGAAAAACGCGAAAAACAACAACCTACTGAAAACCAAAAAAATATACTAATTTTCAAAATGTCAGCTAATGGGGGCCCAGTTTTTACATTTAGCTTGCCAGGTGGGCGGCCCGCCCCTGCCCTCGGCACTTACGCCATTGGCTATAGGTCATGCTGACTGTAGGTCATTCTTTAGCGTTTTTTCAGTGGAAATTTGAATATCAAGTAAGAAACTGCCTTTTGAAAGGATTGAAGCCAGGGACACGACTGAGCGTGAGAGATATGCAAGCCCTTGGTATGTGATCATAAGAAAAGAATGATAAAGAAAGAAAAAGAATTTGAACAGAACAAAAATTCAATGAGGATTTTTCTGTGATAACTTTCGCAAACACTGCAGAATTCTGTGTACAGAATCTGATGCTACGGCCGTCCTAAAGTACGAAAAACGTATTATTTTGCTTGCTTCAAAGCACGAAAAAAACCTTTCTGATCGGCTGTAATCTATTTGATATGTTGGTGACAACAAAGTTTTCATTAGCTGATGCAGATAATTATTTTTTTCCCTCTGTCTCATGTATACTCATGCTTTTGTGCTTTTGAGTGCTACCTGCGTGTGGTAACGATGTCAAAAGTTCTTCACGAAAAGGCTTCGAGTATACCTTATCGTACTGGAGTGTTTTATAGAAAATGCAGAGTTTTTGAACTTTAAAAAATTATGTTATTTAATTTACCCGCAATTTTATCCGCCCAATTTCGTAGTGTTTGGTTTCATTCGTTAAACATGTAATATTGAATTATATTTGAAATATTCAATCCCAGTCACTGCATCAGCAAGGTCTCTATAGCAGTAAACAATTAGTCAATTCCACTGTTCCTGAAATATATGAGACTTGGTTATCAATATTCAGCAAATGTGTTACGGGTCTAAGTTCGCCTGTTTCCGAAAGGATTGCTAAGACCACAGAGCTTGCATGTTGAAGTTTAGATGTTAGTTAAATCAGCTACTGTAGAACAGCTTTTCCACAGTGTAACTTGAAAAACATATGTGCCTATGCTTGGCTTCCTTTATGGCAGGGTTTCTTAACCTGGGGTCTGTGAACCGCTTAGGGGCCATGGAATGTGTTTTAGGTGGTCCGTAACAAGAAACAAGTGCCCCGTAACAAAAGTCCGCTACAGTTTTTATCCCCCCATTTGGGCCAGTATTGAACTTAATCGCAACACAGCTGTAGTCTGACATGCACTTTTATTTTATGCGACCCATGGCCCAAAAAATCTTAAGAAACACTGCTTCATGGTTAGCTTAGGGTCTTTCGAAAACACTTTGCTACGCAAAACTTGGTTTCATATTGTTCACCTTCAACCTACAGAGACCCAAAAACTACATTTGTATTGCTTGGGAAATGACAACCTGAAATGCCTTAAATAAACCTGTGACCACTGAAAGGACTGTGCATGACTGTCATAAAATGTGCAGTTGCTATAATAAATGGGTTGATGTAACCTGCAGTAGTAATCAGGTTCACAATAGAGGAAATTTTTGAGGGTGGCAACAAGCTTCCTTATGGAAATATAAATGTCATAAAATAAATATACAAAAACCGCTAATATCACAGAAATTTAAGGAAGAAAGCTTCTGAACTATGCGAAAGACATAAATTTCAAGTGAGGATTGCATTATCAATTGTTCTTAAGGGAAATATAGGAAAATTTTTATATTGTCAGAGATCTAAAGCAGCAGTGCTACCAAAGTCGGCATCAGAAAAGATATATTTTTGGGAGAACTAGGCGTAAGTGAGAGCATGCTTTTCCGGTTTTCAGACAAACGACCAAATAAAGGTCCCATCTGGTGGAGCCTCAAAAGCTAATAGCCTATAAGGCCCGTTTCTCCGTAAATCCTTCTCTATAAACAAGATCAGATTTTTGCCATCTTGTCTCCAAGTGATTGAAATCAGATGCTTACACGAACAGGTAAACCAAGTTCTGATACGTAAAACATCCGCATCATAATGTTTTCGTCCTAAAAGGAAAAATAACCATGTAAATGTTTAAGAGAATGTTTTAATAAACACAATTTCATATAAAAATCATTGACATTCAGTAATGCATAATGTTGAACTAAATCCAATACAGTAAAAACAGTCGAGACAGGAAATAATATAAACAATATGGCGCACTTGCACATTGCTAGGTCATCACCTGAAACCAGATGAAATGCCCTGTGGGGCAAGATTTTTTTTCGTTTGTGTTTATTGCAATTGGTTTTAAACATGAAATTTAAAAATACTGATTTCATCAAAGCGTTTTTAGATGTTAGTTATCGTGTTTACAAAACACTTTCTTAAAGAGCAAAATCTAAGCAAATGAAAGATCATTTTAAGTTTATAAACTTCATCTTAGTTACTTTAAAACGGTGAAGAGACAGTATATTAATTTCTGAAAAATTTTTTCCAAAAACAACCTTAAAAGTTTTTAGTCCGACAGATTTTGTGCAAACACTTACTTCATAATCTTGCAGGACATGAGATCAACATATGCCATAGCTGTGACAACATATGAATAGGTCATCTATTAGCTGGAGTTTTTCATTTCATTGAAAACCACTCGTATACTTACAGAAGAAAGTTAAGTGCTTATTTTAAAATGAGAAAGGTACAAGGAAGTTTTTCTTGATTATTAGCTTGAACTTTAGATCAAAGAGAACTGTAGTGTTTTGTACAGGATCAAAGAAAAATGGTGAAACTGTTCTACCAGGCTTATACGAAGTTCTTTAATAAACTATTTCTGGCCCATTTTGATTATACACTAGCTTCTTTATTGGATTATGTGTCAAAAATGGCATCACTGTATTACCTCAGTTTTCAAAGATGCAAAATTTCCAGCCATATTGGCGTTTGCTCATGAAGTCAAACAGCATGTAGCAAAGAATTTTTGTTTTTACGTGTGTGCAGCTGGTTTAAGGTTTCCGATATAAAAATTTATTCCCTGAAAGCAATGCTTAACAAAAAATGACATCAATAATACTTACAAATTTTAGTTGAAAAGAGCGTTACTTGTTCGAGTTTAATATTTTTAACTCATTTATATCGACAGTTAAAAGCTCTAGGTTTTCTGTAAATTTTCATGGAATCAGCCGACTGAGCTCAGCTTTCATTTTTTTGCGATGATTCAAACCTGCACATACAATATCTATATTCAAGTTGCACATATAGTTTCCATATACTCTCCACAATGGTGTAAGCAAGAAATCGATCAGCAATGAATGCAAAATGCATTTTATGATATTTTCGGTGAGAATAAGGCAATAGAAATTTTGCATTTTGATTGATGACGTCAAAACAATATTCTTTAAGAGTTATAAGGATGTCTTAAAATCACTGTTGTCGTCACGAATCTTTAACCAAAGCACCAGTAATGTCCTGAACATTGAAAACGTTTTTAGATTGGATAATTTATTGTTATAATTGTGAAATGAAGCAATTTTGATACCGTGAAATTTTTGCAATCAAAACCCAAAATCTCAAAGTATTTTGCATTTACAATAAATTGGCAATGCGAAGCAAGAACTGCATGTATAATGGAAGTACTGCTATGTATCAAAGAGAACCATTTCACAGAAACAAAACTACTGACCGGAAAGAAAATACCGATTAAGCATTTTATATTTTCAAATGTACCTCTGACGTGAGACCTAAACTAAAAGATATGGAAAATTTGACTAAAATCTGTGAGCTGCTCTGCTGCCCTAGGCTATAAATGCGTAACGATTTGCTGGTGTGAAGGCTGATGCAAACCAACCGATTGATTGCGGCTTGAGATCTATCAGCGAAATTCAGATGAAACAGTCATGAAAGCTTTGAAGATTTATGCAGTTGATAGAGCGGTGCCACTATTAGTTGTATACGTCGCGGTATATCGTTAGTGGTTATACACCGTCAATGAATACAACCTAAGTGCCAAAGCATAATTTTACTATGCTGTTAAAGTTCCTAACACATTAGGACAAAAATAACACTTACATTTTGCAAGTATTTGGCAAATTTTCTTGCGTCTTTACAGCACAAAAACAGCAAACAGCTACGTATTTGACCGGGTAATTTTGGATAAAAACTTAAGGATCCTAAAGTTTGAAATTCAGGCATTCATTCAAAGCCAAATGTGGCGATCAATTCAAATTACTTTTGCGCTTACGTAGAGCTGGTCACCTATCGATAAGTTGAAAAATAAGATACGGTAGTGTTGATAAAAAGTGAAGAATGCTTCAGCTATTGCCGTGAACGTAATTGGATGTAGCAAGACAGTCTGACTATTAAATAAGTAGATACTGCTTTGTCTTCACGAGATGGGCATAAGCGGTATGACTAACAAAGAGTGCCATCCGCAAAATGGCCACCTTTCGATAACAGGCAAAAGTGAAACAATGATTACTCTGCACTTATTCTGATTGCTTCATATCTGCAGTCACCGTGCAAATTCATTAACTGAACCAGCACCACCTAATGCGTAAAGCAGTTTTCACTGTTTTTAGCAAAACAGTTAAACTTCGATGATATGCAGTCACAGCACATCCTGGGCGAATCACTGATGTGCCTGTGCAAAAATGGCCACCAACGCATGCACGTGGTTCGCGCAGTAATCTACATTTTCTCTACTCGAAAATATCAAGACCAAGTGCTATTGCTCTATTAACTGGGAGTAATAAACTATATGAGGCAAGTTTAAATTACGGTTCCGCGCTTTGAGAAAACAATGTCAATCTTCATGCTAATTTTTGTAACATTGCAGCCCGTGAGTATCTCACTACACTATTGTGCTGTTGGACAAGATCTAAGGTTGCAAGTTGAAAATATTGTGCCAGTGAAGTCTGAAGCTCTTGCTGTGTAGACATTCCAACACAAACAATATAATGTTTCTAGAGTCTTGAGAGTCTTCCTCGGTTTAGATTGAAAGCAACTTTAAGGCTTGGTTGTGCTGGTAGATGGTTGACAGGATCAAGAATACTTCTGCTTAATGTCAATTTTCTATCAAAATAATGTGTGGTGAAATATGAAAAACGCTGTAAAAATTGACGTTTTTGCCCAATCGATAAACCGTTGAAGTTTGAAATCTTTAATTCGAAATTCGTCTTGACCAAATTTTCAATCACCGAAAGAGATGCTCATGGCATCTTTATATTCAGAACATAGAAGTACAGGGAGAAGCAACTAACGCAAGGTATTGCAGGGTAAAGTTGGGATCACCTGATTAACATATCAAGTGAACACTCCTTCATTGAGAATATGCTTAAAATGAGCTGCGATCTACATGCCAGAAACAGTTAGAAGAAATACAACCAATTTAAGTCAGTATCTGAACTTCCAATCTCTAAAATATATGAAATTACTCGTGTCTGCTGGAATGAGATTATTAATTATGCTATGACTTGCTGCTATTCTTGGTTGCATCTGCAGGCGATCATTGAAATTACCCTCACTTGTGCGGTTGTAAATATGTATTACTAGTCGACCTGATGACTGTCTTACAGAATGACATGCATTAGGCTGACATATAAACAACAGACAGAGTACTGCAACAACCAAAACTCAAAATGGCCACGCTGGAGCGACAGCAATGTTTATAAGTAGAGCATTTGCGCAGCGGATGATTTAATTCTTAGTAGCAAAGCAACTACCTCAGTATTCTAGTTCACCGGATGTGAACAACCTCTTTCCTGCAATCATAATAAACTAAATGTTTGTTTTGATTTAAAAGTAGGTAAATTTGTTAAAAAATCTTTGGCTAAAGGAAGAAGAATCACATTTTTCATCCTTTTCAGTTTATTTTTAGGAGTTGTCGAGACCACGGCATCTGGTCCAAGAAATGCCCTTTATTTTACCTTTTTGTGTTAATCTTTTAAGCACCACCACAAGGAAAAGGCTTTCTCACAGTGATTCAAAATGTGTTCAAGTCACCATTTCCTATAACATCTGTTTTTGATTACCGGAGACCCATTTTACAAGAGATGTTGGCACTATGCTAGTTGAAACGATCATAAACTCCACAGTGTGGTGTCTCGATTACATCGTGGAGTATAAAATGGTATTCAGGGCATTTTTCTTAAAAGGTGTCTATTTGTAGAAAAAGTATTAATCCAAATAAGAAGTGTTTAAAATTTTACATTAATCAAGGTAATTAGAGTGAGGACTGATCAAGAACCTTTTATCTTTTAAAAAAATCACACTGTATACTAGCGCTTGCTCCTTGCGTAAAGAATTTATTGCTTGGTTTTCAAAGTTTTAGAATTTTAGGTAAACTTCAATTGCGTCTATCTTTGTTGCCATATTTCAATGACAAACGAAATCATCATTACAAATGTTCAGTACTGAAAGAATGCTAAAATCAGCTGAGCGAAGATTTAAGTTTTGCTATGCAACAGTTTGAAGAAAACTGAGCAAATACTAATTTTAGGTATTTTAACCAACTGTAGTTCAACTTCTTTTTGCTTTAGATTTTCATTTGTATGCACTTTTTCATACAGAATATCATGCGAGGACTGAAGTTTTTGTTCAAATTATGGAAGACATTGAGCTTAACTGCCGTTAAGCAGTCATCACAACAGTTAATAAAAAATTGAATTTATGGAAAAACAAAAAACACGTATGGAAAAAAAACATGCGGCCGCGATTAGCTCGCTGTGGCAGAGTGAAAGCGTTTCTATTGGAAGGTTGGTGCGGGATCCACTGCCTCTGAGTGACTCACCGCGGCACTCCTTGGGCAAGAGCGTTCACCTCAACCGCGCCGACAGAAAAGCATTATTCAGGTTTCGGCCTGTCGCCAATTGTCGTTTAAACAAATCTGTCGCATTGCATGCGATCCAACAAAAAAGCATGTTAAAAGCTTGTGAAAAGTGTTATGCTACCGTTTTCGCACCGTTCATGTTACAAATGCGCCACCACACTACTGACAACATTTCTTTTGCTTTAGTAAACACAAACTAGTGGAGTAAGTGAAGAAAAATAGATTTATTAAAGCAATGGGGTTTCCATGTTCACACTTACATTCTAAGTCGGGTTGTCACCGTAAATCTGCGGGCGCCCACTTTCTCTTCACCAAGAGCTGTAAAAGACGTGGCCATTTTGGCAGTGAGCGGTACCCTGGTGGGCGACGGCAAGGCATTGGTAGCACTGCACTTGAAGCTTTTCTTTGCACATGTGCCACGAACGTCTGACTCAGCGCTTGTCAAACAGATGTATCGTACACCCCTGGTTTATCAGAATTTTCCAGGGGTGTGCGGCCGTGATATGGTATAGCAGGTGCCTGATTTTAAAAATCAGTTGCTTTGTCTATTATATAATATTCTTTGCTCCTGCTGGACTTTTGTGTAAGCAAATATTACAAAGATCCTTTTTCCTCAGCTGTTGTTTCGAAACAACTGATAAGTACCTGCCGTACCAAGCATTTAGCTGCAGGACTGTGCTAGGCCAGAGGTGATCGTTGAAAAGTGGTGTATTTATAATTTTTCTAAGCTGCGCTGATTTTTGGTCAGCTCGTTCTCGCCAGTTACAAATATTGAAATCTTAGTCAAAAAGTGACTTTCATTCTTGTTCGTATATCAGCGACATACGTTTACCAGCAAGGATTTGCTGCTTTTGTTGAAATTCATGTAAATCGAAGAAAAGAAACTCAGCCAACAATGTTGTATTCATGAGAGAGGGGCGCTTAAAAAAGATTAAAACTTCGTTTTTCACAACTGGCTGAAGATCTTCAGTTGAAGTCATCGCGTGAGATATGAGATACGCACTTCGCTCTTGTATTCATTTCAATTGTGCATTGCAAAACCATCGTGTAATGTAACTGTACACAGTAAATCGTAGACGCTAGCATTGACTTTAAATAAGAAATAAATTGATGAAATATATTGATGCGCTCATTAATTATAAAATACATGAATGCGTTGTACATATTTTTCAAAACTCAAAATAGGGTGAGCCGCTCTGAGAAAAATTGACGACAACTGGTCTCGCTGCGGAATAGACCACGAAGCACTGTACTGGAAGTCTTCACTGTGACCAGACAGGGTGTCGATTCCAGTCTACTAACTTGATAATCGCACACACTTCTACTTAACCACTCGCCTGCTCAGATACAAACTAGGAAATCGAAAGGAATGTTCACGTTGTTACATTGTTGTATTCTAAAACAACCAAACAAGCGTTCTAAACGAGCTCAATTTATAGTGATAACTTAATGTTAACAATTACTCGACGAATTTGCTGAAACTTCTTTCAGTGTTCTTAGGTTAGGTTCAGTATTAACCAGCGGACCATAGCCCACTGGTGGGCCGTAGTGCAGATTACAAGTGGACCATATAGTGCAGACTTCAAGCACTACTTTAGAATTCGTGCTTGTTTAATCGTACAAAAGCGTAGCTTAGCTAACAAGTTAGTGGGCCACGCAATTTTTACCTGAAGTCATCTGGCCCACGTAAGGAAAAATGTTGAGAAAAACTGGTTTAAAATACAGTGAAAATTACTAGCCCACGTTAGATTCGGTGTGTATGCAGAGTTTAAAAAAATTGCCATCTGTTCTTCAAGCGATTGAAAGAAATGACGACCAATGCAAACAACATCATATTATGATGAGTCATTACAAAAACATACGTTTTTCTTCACTGGAGAGCTCCATGTTTGAGGTTTGGGCTGAAGTAATCTAAAAACAGTAACACATAAAGGAAGCATACTCTTTGGCAAGAAAAAATTCTTATTGTATATATTGAAACATTTCTTTCACAGCAAATAATAGATTTTAACACTGATTTCAGTTGGAGTATATATTTGCATACTAATTAACATTAGATATCCCACTAGCACCAGATGCCAATCAAGGGATCTAAAGATGCAAATTTTCGCCCGGTATATTTTGAAACAGTGCGGTCCAACTACACGCCCGGGGCCCACATATGGAATTTTTGAGCCCGCGAGCTTTCTCAGTATTGGTTGTTGAATGTTTGTTTCAGTAGGCAATTTTAATTAGAACAATCATACCATTTGTTAACATTGGTAATGTAAAATATTAACGGCGTTAGACTAGACTGTACAGAGCTTCTGGAAACCAGTCAGCAAAGATAGGTTTCCCCCTGGTGAACGATTTGGCTCTGAAATGCGCTCGACGTTTGGAAACACATATGTGTGTAAGAGTACATGATCTACCATGAAGCAAGTCTAATCTAAAAACAGAAATCGAATGGCAGACGAAACACCGGACCATAGTCTCCGACTTGCTACCACTAACATATTAGTATTGTAAAAGGAACGATAATGTCAGAGAAGCCTCAATCACAGTCATCGCACTGATAGAGATTTGTAATAAATTGTTTATTGCTAATTTGTAATAGTTTCAATGACACACACTTTTAACTCACCTATTTTCACTTTTCAATTTAAAATCTTGTGAATTTCTTGTTTTTCATCATTTTTGTTGGAAGTGGCCCACGAGTTGTCACGTTTTTATAAAATGGTCCGTAGGTCAAATGTAGATGGACCACGCTGTTTTAGAAGAAAAACAAGTAAATTGCCACTTGAACTTTTTTCTTAGGCCCTGATAACATCATCCAAAAGTTCCCTTACCTTCCTCAGTCGTAACGTCACACCAAAAATGTTGAAACCCAAAAGTACTTGAATTTTTAAAATATAATCTAGGAGACTTTCTGCTTCTTCAGAGGGTTTGAAAAGATCTCTAGCTCTATCGGTTGGCAAGTTATGAGTGGACAAAATCCAAGCCACAAAAGTGGCCTTGCCGTCCGTAAAGGGCTAGAGGACCGTAAAAAGAGTCTGGATGTTTTGTAAAGCTGGCAATGCACCAATCATTTGAAAACTTTGATGATCACAGCTGGCAATGACTAAAATTTTTTGTGTGCTGCATTTATTTTGCTGTGGAATGGTTTCAACAGACAGATTCAACTACTATTGCTTAACATAACTGATTTCTTGCTAGCAGATGTTGGCTAAAAATGAAAAAGTCAATAACCCACCTTCTAGTCTGCCTCGCTGACTAATGTTTCTTTTTCTCCCACTTAAAGTATAGGCAGCTGTGATAAAATCTAGAAAACATTACAATTAACAGGAAGAAGATAAATCTGTGTTAATTGCGTTGTTGTTAGTTTACATTCGCTTAAACACAATTGCATAAAGATTTTACATAGAATTTTTAAGATGGATATCATAAGGTTTGGTCAGAATGGGCACTGGGCACCCTGTTGAAAATTAGAGTAGCTCAATGTATTTCTTCAGAGTTTTTGTCTACGATGGTGATGTTCTGAGAATGATCTTTACCATTTTNCAAGGCATAGAATTACATTAAAAGCTACACAAAAAGTAGTGTGTTGTCAAAATATGTCATAAAGCTACATCTAAAATCTGAAAAAAGTCAGAAATTTTTGCAGTGTCTTTTTCCTAAAGACTTGTGTGTTATAGCCATGCTACCAACCTTTGGGATATTAACTGTCTTGCATGCGCCTTGAACATTTTCCTATATGTGTACCACAATTTGGACAACTCTTTAAACTGACTGTTTTGAACGTTTTCGTTTTGCACTATTGTTATCAAGCAAAAAATAATTGCAGAGAACTTCTTCAAAAGAATCTATACGCAATCTTATGTTTTGCTTACATTTTTGAAAAGCTTTCACAAGGTTTCTAATGGCAAAGAGCTTTGAAATAAATTTAACCTGATTTCAGTGTTTGACTGATTGAACGAATGGTGAAGCAAGAGCATATTATAATGCTGTAATTTGAACTCCGAATAAAATCTATTGCCTTCAGTTGCTCTCTTGCTACATTTTTACTCAAGGCCTTAAACATTAACCTCAAAAACTTCAAGTGAGACATTATACGTTCTGCAGTGATCTAAAGCAGTCGGTGTATCAGCAGCCTGCTGAAACGTTTCGTTTTTGCAGCAGTGACAGAGCGTCAAAATGGCGACGGGTAGGCTGCCCAAATAAATAAAAATAAATAAAAATGGTCCAAATTAAATATTCCTGTCAAAATGATTTCAGTAAAAGTCTTAGACATAATCCTAAATCAAACTGAAGCAATAGACGATTTTTTCGACTTTTATCTGCAATTTTGAGGGATTGAACAACGTTTGTTTTTGGGTGACAGACCAAAGCAGTCAATAACTGTAGGTTATTGGCTTGAAGCATCTGAAATCGTTGTAAGTAAATTTTCTGCTGCGTGTTTGTGCAATCGATATAAGTTTAGTAGAAAAACGTGAAGTCCTATTTCAATACTTCGTGCACTTTTCTGATCCTCATCCGGAGTAGATTCAATCTACGCTAGACGTGTTGCTATTTTAAATGGGTTTTAATGTCGCTTTGCGAAAGCACAGTCTGTTACATTTTGTGAAAATACACTTGCCCATCTGACTGCTATGTTTATGAAGTCAAAATAGATTCCAGCATTTGGTTTAGACGGTGAAATGCACCTACTCTCGAATAAAGAAATATTATAACTAAACACTGGAAGAAAGGTGGGCGAAACAATATTATCAATCAACGTATCCAGTGAAAATATTTTTATTAGTTTGGTGTCCGAAGTGGTTTTGCGTTTAGATATATTGAAGTTGGCAGGAGACAGTGCACATAACGCCAGCTGTTCCAAATCAAAATGGTGCATGTAGTCCACACCACAAACCATTTGATTCAGATATAATCAGTCCAACATGTGGCACAAAAACATCTGATAAATGACTGACACTCACCTGTTGATTAACGTAAGTTGCAACTTGTTACTTCTTTTCATACGAAACACAAAAGTGTTGCTAGCCCTCTTACCTCACTTTTCACTGCAGAACGAATACCCTATATTCCACGTGCTTGCTACTTGATCAGTGAAAGTATTGGTTTAACCTATTAACATATTCTCATGCCTTTGTCACGTGACCAAAGCGCGGGATTTGAGCTACGCTCCACAAGCAGGAAGGGACAAGTATTTATCTGTTCCCGATAACAAAAACATTTCTGAAGTTAAATATATTTTATGATGGCAACCGATTTGAAAAAGCACACATGTTATGTCAGGACTGTTGTTCTAAATTGCCTTCAATAAAATCCCTTAAAGCTCGTGTGACAAGAAAATAATCAAATGTGATATTTGGTCGAATTTTTGTTATCTATATTCATATTCAGTTGGCGGGTAAAATTTGCATTTGGCGGGTGGCGGATTTTTGACTATTTTTGAAAAAATTGGCGGATTTTTGTATGACATTTAGGCCCGTGTCTGGTTGACAAACAAGCGGTAAAGATCGACTTAATACAGTATACTACTGCAGAACTCATTTTTCGCCCGGTGTGCAAGGTCGTTGGTGCCAGTATGGACTGTTTCAGTCCAGAGGAAATCCTATATTTGGTTAAGCTGCAGTGATGAGTTCGCGACGTGACACCATTGCAGACGCGTGCTTAAACGGCATTAATCTTCCTACTGTGAGAGATTATGGTGTAGAAATTCCTAACATGTACAAGTGCTGATGAGATTCTTCCAAAGAACATGGGTGAGTGGTGTTACTAGTTGATCAGCATTATTTTCAAGTTTTACAAGAGGCTGGATAGTAAAATTAAAAACATGGTGCCAATTTAGGATAGAGTAAGTAAGACAGTGATGGAGTAATGGGTTGTATAAAGTTTTTGTTAGAATCTTTAACTATATTAGCTAACGCGCTCTTACTAGTATGTGTTGCCACTACATTCATAAATAGTTTTGCGTAAGATCACATTGTCCCTAATCATGTCAAAGATACATTTTTGCAGGCCCGTAACCAGTTTGGGACACCAGGTGGGGCGAAGAGTTTTCTGAGAGAGGCCCAAATTTTTTGAACTATATCCAATACATTTTTCCAGGAGGGGTGAAAAATGTTGGAGGAGTATCGCCCCCCCTGCCACCCTTGTTTACAGGTCTGCATTTTTGCCGTCTATTGTTTTGTTTTGCAAATAAATATTACAAGCAAGGAAGTGACAAATAAAACTGAAGTAGATTTTAATGTTTTTCTTTGTTTTCAGACTTGGCTATATTTTTCCACAGGTTTTTGTTAAATTTAGCTACTTTTGGCTACTTTTTATGTGAAATTTGGTTACAAGGCTACTTGAAATCCGGCAACATTGTGAAGCGCCTGTAACCACTATGTAAGTGATGACATAGGCAAGTTTAGTGCCATGGAACAAGGGTAGAAATCCAAGAACTAGTAAAGGTTTTGCACCAAGGTGTTGGTGGACAATTGAAATAGGCAAAAGCCAGCACGCAGTACAGACGTGATAATGTGGCACTGAGGACCCGCTGCAACAAATATCAAAACAAGGACAGGTCAGTATGAAGGCTACTTAGACTACAGTGAAAACAAACTGGGCCGCACAAAACCTTCGATTGGGCCGCAGGTTGGACATATCTGGATTAGGCTAACTAGGCGGCAGCTAAGTGCGCAACTTTCAGGGGGCGTATAATCCGAAGTTTTTATGGTTTCGATGGCCCGAAAATTTGAAAGAGGTCTTGTACTGTTTTGTAAATATTGAAGCTTGCGGCCTAGGGCGTAGAATTGTCTCAGACCGGCCCTGAGGTCTACGTATAATCCTCATGGCAAGTCAGTCAGGAACAGGCAACTTGCTGACCAAAAATTTGCTTAGCAGCTAGCCGGTCACCTCCATGTTTTTTTGTTTGCATGTTCACTTTGTTTTGTTAAGTGAATGAGTGTTATGAATCGACCAATGATCAAAATTTCTTCATTGTCAATGTGGGTCAATATCTTTTGTGAAGTTGACACAAACAATGCTTGTAGAAAATGAATGCTGTTTAGCTTATTGTTATTACTTGTACTATGAATGGCTAGGTGAAAGGTGACAAAAAGTACGACTCTGAAAGTGAATTGGCCAAATTTTGCTTTATTGACTTCATACTGTATGATTTTTTAATTGTGTGGATACTGGGATGCAATTTGACTCATGACATTTTAAACTATATTATATCATTATCATTTTGCCCAGCTCTAATTTCGGACTCTAACATTTTGCTTGCATTGTGACATGCTACTAACTTTTAATGCTTCCAGTGTTATTATTGCAGTAGCTTGTAGTAGATTTTGAGGTATGTCTCATGCCGAGGTTAATGGTCTCTGCTGCAAATGCATCAAATGGCTTTTATTCTTACTGCAAAAACGATTCTGCAACTATTTCATGTTTTGAATAGCTTAACTGTGCAATTTCTTTAGGTAGCTGGTAATTACAGGGTTAGACCATTTACAGTGATGGCTTGTCTTTATCTGAATGAAATATAGAAAGAGACCATCGTAGCTGGATTCTATCTTTCAAACGTAGGCTAAGGTATGAACAGTTGTGATGTTGGTTCATATGGGGTTCTTGATTGAACACCAAACGTCTCATGACTTTGCGGCTTGCTTGTGTTGCATGCATGCACGGAATAATAAAATCAATTATTTGGTTGTGCTAATTACATTAATTGAGCATCCAAAACTGTAGAATTTTGCTCAGTGACGTACCAGTGTCATATGTGTTGAGTTAGAGAAGGGTCAGAATCACAAGCATTTCAAGTCACCGTCGAATAATAATCGTCTAAAATATTTTCAAGTCAAGTTAGATTCTAGTCATGACTTGATCGAGTCGAGTCAGAGTCGAGTCACAAGAACCGTCGATTCACTTCGAGACATTGGTTTGAAAGCTCGAGTCAGTGTCGAGTCAAAAGAAATTTCATGTTGTTCTATGTCATTTTTGTTACGAAATAACACCCAACTAGATACAAAATGGCGCCCCATAAGCTGAAAATAGTGCTCAGTGTTGTTTCAGCAATTTTGAGAGCAGGTTATTTAGATGTAACTTTTGTGTGAAAGCAGTTTTTCATTTTACGTCTCTCCATCACTCTCAGTCATTTCCACAAGTCTAGCCAAAACTTGTTGAAAGAAGTAAGGCCTATAGTCTACTTCTTTGCCTTTTATACTCCCAAAAATGACCAAAGATGAACATTGATTAGGATTTAAATCTTGCCGCATTCTAAAATTTTGATGGATTTAGATTTTATGATTTCTGCTTAACAAGGTTTGATAATATTGTCTTGAGCTTCTTCTTAACTTCCTGTTCATTTTTGGGACTGCAAATTACTGTATTAAAAACGTTTGGTTCAGTGGTGTTTCTCAAATCCATCGCTATTGTATATTGTGTCTGTTAACATAATGAGCCTTGTCTATGATCAGCGTAACAAGTCTGCTTTTTTATGTATCATGTCATCAAAGTTACAGAATTATTCTGACTCTCATTGATCCGGTTACTTTTTTTAACTCATCATTGTTGTACATGCCGTAATATGTATACCTCATAACATTTATGATAACACATCGTAACACAGTTCATTGCATATGTGTAGCCCAGTTCTATGATGAGTCGTGTGTGTTGTATAAGCTACCTGTTAGTCTTCTGGTTTGACATCTTAGGCTACACGCTATTGCTGAGATTAACACAGCTTTTCACTGCATTGCTACCAATGCTAACAGCGATTATTTTGAAGTTTCTGCAGTGTCAATTGTTATAATGTTATGAACAAATGATAGAGTATAAGTTAACTTGAATTTGGTTCGAACTATCTATTTTTTCTTTGATTTTTTGAGTTGAATCGCATATGGTCTCAGCCTAATAACAGTGGTCAGAATTTGGAATTAAGCCTGATTTTGTTTTCGGATTTGCATTGGCTTTAGAAATATAATTTTGAATTGGATTTGGATTTGAAAAACATAAATCCGTTCATCACTGGAAAATACCCAAAGTAAAGGTATGAGGCCGACTTGAAACCATGATAATGTGTTAATATATTGTGCCTTATACTTGCCCTCGATGAAAAGCAAAGTCTCCGTTCTACCTCCGTGTCAGGTGGAACACTTGATACATAAAATGTATCATAATACCACTAGAAGACACAGTCAAAACCAAAAGTTTGTACCAAAACTGATAATCACTGAAGCACAAAAAGCACATTTCTTTGTATGCAAACAAAATGGGTTTGACAATCAGTTAATCGGAAATTTTGTAAAAATGACTCTGACTCGAACCGGGAGTCATTGCTTGTGACTCTAGTTGAGTCATTCGGTAAAAAAAGAGTCACCAAAAATTGTGACTCGATTGAGACGAGTCGAGTCATTGACTCGAGTAACGCTACCACTGATTTTACTAAACTGTTTTGTATGTTGAGCAGCCTATAGTATAAATTTGCTAGGACTACAGTACTGCATTGCGATATTTTCAATTTGGCTTTCAGAAGTTGTAACAAGCAAGTTTTAATCACTTTATGTGTAAACTTATGAAGCTGATAGAGGATTATGTTATGTGAACACTTTGGAAGTTTTGTAAAAACTAAATAATTTTGCACACGGCAAGAAAGTACGGATAATAACAGTTCAGTTTTGACAAATTTAACATGCTTTTGTTGAGTAGTACCCTTTTGCTAGCTTTCATTTGCACTGCAATTTTTAAATGTTTCTGCTGAAACTTTGTCTTGCAGAGAACAATTGAAATGTAGCCCTGCTTTTGAAAGCACAAACAACTTGGTACCAAACAAAGCAAATGTCTCCTGGTGGTTTTAGTCAAATAAAAAGGTTTGCCTTGATGTTCAAACCGTCAGTAAACCAGAAACCCATATTTGAACAGGTGCTGTAAAGAACAAATATTAATTTCTTAACATCAATCCTTAAACTTTTTTCTTCAAAAGTCAGTGTTGTAACAGAACACAAAAAGAGCATAGTAAGTAGGCTATTAGCATGAAAAAACAAAATGGCCGTATTGATTTAAGAATGAAGTTTGTGTGAAATGAGTGAGACAAATGTTTTTGAACATTTGCAGAAAATCATTCTGAATGTTCGTTTGAAGGCTTAAGCTCATGCTGAATGTGACAATGATAAGTCACATTTTGAGGCTTGAGTTATCAAGCATTAGAAAATATATACCTGACAAACTAAACGCCATGTTTTAATTCAGGGGTGACCAACCTTTTTGAAACTGCGAGCCACTTCTTGTGCACCGATTAATCCGAAGGGCTACTAGTTTGATACACACTTCTGAAATAAAAATTTTGCTCAATTTTCTTTAATTATTTTAGTATTGATATTCGTTAATGTGAAGACATTGATCATGCTATTGTTATTTTTAGAACAGGCCCGCGGGCGACGTACATGGCCCTTGCGGGCGACCTGGT
>JGI24159J19872_10001303_pt1 | contig 26964 bp, 17 predicted proteins | sample Ectturendosymbi4_FD_19872 | JGI IMG/M metagenome (IMG submission 19872)
TTTTTCAACTCCAAGTTTCTGTCCGTAATCACTGGGGCGCAATAACTCCTTGGGCGTTAACGTGTCTAATTGCGAGGTTGTTCTTAATTAAAGCGCTTCTGACATCACCCTCGGGTCGACTGTAACGACGAACGGCTGTGCCCGCTCTATCCCAACAACAGCATGCTATCCTTGCAGTAATTTATTATTAAGCCTTGTGCTGAAAAGTCTTCATTTGCCGAAAATATGCGTATTGCAATTTGCAAAAAATGTCGAGCAACTAAGTTACGACGTGGCCATGAAGGCAATATTTGATTTCGCCATGTTTGATGATTTTTATATTAAAAAAAATGTGATGTTGGGCTTGAAAAAGAGTTTCTACCGTGAAAGTGTCAGCGTTTGGACAGGTTCTGTTGTGAAATGGCGCTAGGTGCTTCCTGACGCGTCGCTTTTTGCAATTTTGGCAAAATAGAGAACCTCTGGTTGTTTTCTAGCTGCCTGATGTTATTCCGAAACAATACAACGTTGTTCCGAAACAATACAACTAAAAAGGAGTTTCACCTGCTGCAAGCTGCTGGCGTTTCGCTGTAAAGAAACAAGATGAGAACCAAGTCAGGCTTGAGACAAATGCGGGGCCACAATTCTTCGAAACTTTTGAAGAGGACAAAACAATTTGTGGTCTGCAGAATTGATTCTGAGCAAAAAATTGCAAACCGCAAAGAGGTTTTCTCATAATGCAACGTTTGCGATTTTTTTGGGTAAATGTCTACTATACACCCGCCTCCCGAAATCACGGAAGCGAGCAGTTATCTTGAAACAGTTGCCAGAAACTTGGACGATTGCCTTCAGAGGAAAGCTTATTGTTTTTGGCAGCGAGCTTAAGGTACCATGCGTGAGGCGCACAAGTCAAGCTACTTCTGCGCCTGCATGCTCAAGTAATCGAATGAGTTTACGGTTAAGCTGATTTTTGTCAATATTTGCATTGCCTTGTTCAGTTTAAAAGGAGTTTTATTTACTCATCAGCCATCACTATCGATGGTAGGGCAATGTCTGCAATTGGTTCACTAGCTGCCAAACTTCATTTACGCACCGTAGGGGAAATCAAAGTGAAAACATGAAGCAAATTAGTATGAAACATATGAAAACAAGAACCACCAAGTTCGTAACTCCAAGTCAAATGGGAATAGCTGCAACGATTACAAAGAATACTGATAATCACAAGCAAAAACAAAACGGTCGTTGTATACGCGCAAAATGGTTCTGGAATCTGAAGAACAATGACGTCTTCAGACCGTTCATTTCGAAGCTTGATGGAACAAATAAAGGGCTGAGTGTTTTTCATACTCTGCATAGTGCTTTGCAGCCCACGCTTACAGGCTTGGACAAGCGCAGCGAAAACACGGATTTCAGCTTCAGGAAAAACGGTATGGGCAAATCGGGTGGTTAGTCGGTAACTTAATTTTGTTTAATCGACTGAGTTCCAGAGGCAGTATATGCCGCGCTGCGTGTGTTTGGGGATAGAAAACAATACACTTTCAGATTGGATCTTAGGTGATAAAATTAAACTCAAAATTTTCTAAATACCAGTCCTAGGTAACACCTGAACGGGACGGGAACGAGCATCCTTAGTCAGAAAGCTTTAATTTAAAGGAGATTCGGTTTTGCTGGGAGGAAATCACCCGCATGAACTTTTTTAGCATGTATTTCTAATTCGTTTGTCCAGGAAACAAAACAACTTGTCATACATTATCACTGACAATGAGTAGTAGTGGGGAAATCACGTCGTTGCAGTTTGGTTAAAAGGAACGAAATTGTCATCGGTTACAAGGAAAAAAATGGTTACAAGGAGCAAAATTGTCATCCGCGTGGGTGCTTGGTTATGAATCATACATCATGTCGCTTTGATGTCTTCGCCCATTTCACCACATTTTTCGTGCAGGCTGCATTATCCTTTATTAACGATGTGTGCGCTTTATCACAACTAGCAACCTTGTCTACCGTGACGGATGCTAACGTGACACCAAAATAGCACTATTACTTGCATCAAGGCGCTTTTATTTACTTTCACTTTGTTTTTCTTCGGCAGAGGTTCCGCTGCTCAATAGACCCATTGCTGATGCCCTCTTGAAGCTGTGCGCTTACTGATTGCTGGTAACAAGCGTACACGACCTAAAATCGGAGACAAATGTGCTATAAGCCTACTTGAGAACATCTTTGACTTGTCTGCCTTATATTTCGCTTGTGAAAGTTCACCAGCGCGATGAACGCTGTTATGGCGCGAGCGTTCTGATTCTATAATTCAAAGTTGAACAATAATGGCGGTGCAAAAATACCCTTGCCATCAAACGTTTTCGTGACGCCGCTGCAACGCTCTTACATCCAAGTAGAAGTGCGGTAACAAAAGAAAACTTGGCAGCTTGAAATTGTTCAAGGCTGTGTAGCAGCCTACTTTGTACTTTAAATGCTTTGCTGAAGCTTGGGAAAAAAATGGAAAAAATCCGAAGCAAAAAGTAGGACATTCGCCTCGCGGTATAAAAATCAGCACTCATCAGAGTGGGTTTAGAATTTCACAACAGACTACACCGAGCTTGTAAAACCTCCGTATTGTAATGAAGGTGAAAGCCGTCAGCTCTGGGTGGGTTTTACTAAGTAATATGTAGAAACTTGCAGACGCATCCGTCGTCGCAGGTAACTGCAAAGCTGCGGAAGCGTAGCGTCTGCTGAGAAGCATCCCGCAATACGACCGGGTTCTGTTCAGACTGTCTCCAGCACTACAGCAGACGAGGTGCGCTCGGCTCGTGCCTCGTAAAGATGTCCCTCATCAGGCGGCGGCGTATCGTGTACGCGAGGCGAATGCAAACCGTCCGCCAACAGCTCTTTTGCCTAAGTCCGGTCCTTTTCCTGGCTCCAGGCGAAGGAGTTTTCTGCAGCGCGAATTTGCAGCTTGTATTGTGCGCGAACAAGAGCGCATTTTACAAGGTCCCATTTTCGGCGAAGTTGCCGCAGGATGGTTTCCTGCGCCCTGGAAATGTAACGGGACGGCCCGAGATCAAACACTGGTTGAAGAAGACTGTGTAATGAGCAGTGAACATTGTCTTGCCAGGGATTCCCAACCGATGGGAGGATGTGCAAAATGAAGTACGCAATTACCCGTATAGTTTCAGCTTTGCGATCGTGGTCACACATGTCACTTGTCTTTGCGCTCTTCAGATGGACGTATTTAATAAAAACAACATTACAACTACGTTGTAATTCTGTGGACAATTTCGTTGCCAGATAATTATGCACATTTCCTCCTTTATTTCTGGTCTTTTGAAATGAAAACACTGAGATTTGTGTTTGGTGTGCAATTTTACCATTATCACCTTCATCGGTGGCACTATCTGCTACGGTCATACGTTTTGCTTCCTGATCCTTTAAAAGTAAAGCCGTAACTTTCAAGGATAACGCGGAACTTGATCAAAAGATGTTAAATTGAAACGCAAGTGTCGTACCTGAAATCCAAAGCTGAGATTTGCATATTTGCAAATAAACCAAGTTCGGCTTTCTGAAGAACGTAAATTCAGTATTTACTCATGAAAGTATTTTTCTTCTTTGTACAGGTCTTTCACGAAGGAGAATTAAGGAATTTAACAATCTTTGCATATACACCAATCATGAAAAAAACTTGTTACTTTTATAAAATACTGAGCTGTATGATTGTAGAACCTCTTCACAACGTATGCAATTTCAAAACTGCATTTACGAGTAATAGGTATACTTAGTAGTGGTTAGTAATAGTTTTTAATTAGCAATAGTTAGTAATACTTGAAGAAAGTTTTGGCTGAGAAGAAAAGCCACCGAAAAATCTGAAAAAACTGAAGATTTTCATGTTCGCTTCAGAATTTTCGGAAAATTTGCGGTGAGGAATTAGCCGGGTTCTTCCTGTTTGTTGTTCCAGCTAACAAAACAATTTAGAAACCAGCCGGAAAAATGGGCAAGGTGAAATAATTTTGGAAAAGTAACTGAGTCAAAAATCTGTACCAAAACCTTTAAAAAATGAAAAATTTTGAGCAAAAACCAAGATCTGTGAAGTAATTATGCGCTTCTTCCCGCAGTTGAAACGGGTCTTTGTGCCGACGTGTCTTACACACAGAAATTTTAAAGCAATTTTCATTTGTCTTTCTCGATCTAAAACTCGGTGATTTCCAAGATATTTAAATAAACGACATAGCGAATAGTCAACGTTTAATCGAAGTTTCTCACCATTTTTCTTTTGCCAAAGAAAAGAAGCTGAACTGAAAATTTGTTTCCCTACCCCTAAGGAATGGGACATGGAACAGATAAGCCTGGATAAAGACTTCCAGGAGGGGAAGCCAACCTCAACCGTTTCGCAAAATTGAAGCCGCGCTCCATTGTGGTTTTAAAACGGTCGTGCTGATTAAAGTCTTTTTATTTAACAAACGGTCGTGTTCGCAGACGCAAATGAACGTTTCAGTTCTAAGAAAAAGAAAGCGTAGCATTTCGGTTTGCATCAGCAATGTCCTGTGCTTTTCTTTCCTAGGCGAAATGATTGTCATGGCTGCGTGGAACCGCCCAAAACGTTTCGACGGTTGAGGACCACGTGATATAATATTCCCCACTGCGAACCGTTCCTCGTCACAATTGATCAGCATATCTCGCCGCCAAAGGGCGAGTTAAAGTAGTAATCTATGAAATCTGTCAGTTCGTTAATAAAGGAACTTTTATCTACCACTTTTAATGATTACGGTGGTTTTTCTCGTTGGCTAGTCACCGACAGGTTGCTATTAAAACCTTATTTTATGAATCACATGTCGCGGTTACCACAAATCTGGTTATTGTCACCTAAACTTTGTCCTTCTTGTTGTTTGCCTGCTGAAAAAACGTTTCCGAGATTTGATTGAAAACCAGGCAAATTTCAAGATATCGTACGATGTGAAACTACCTGATGTAAATGCGAAGTTTTTGCGCTGGTTAGCTTGACGCTTTGGCTGGAGTTGCAGGAAAACCGCTTGCAGAAAGCACACCTTCGTCCGTTCGTTGCCAATGCCCGCAGCCAAAAACCTTAACTGGTTGATCGTTTCGACACAAACTATAGTAAATTGAGGCTACGGATCGATGCTAGTAATTTGTCTGTGGTGTGACCGCAACAAAACATCAAATTTTCTCGTAAGTACCGTAGCTGGCACGGATTTCGGAGAAAATGATTTCTTTCAAATTTAAAAATTAAAAGTTTGCAATAAAAGAGAGTCATAAAATTTTGCCTACTGTAGCAGTACGATTTTTTCTGTTTTCAAAACCCAATGATTTTTAGTACCTAGTAGATGTTAAGTGTGTGGAGTTGGTAGCAGTGCAGCCATTCTCAACACCGAAACCGCGGAGTCCGTTGAGTCTGTGAAGACGGTTCACTGAACCTGCAGATTGTTTTTCCAGGAGAGCAACTAAAGGCATATTAGCGTCAAAACAGAATTTCCGGGGCAGCGCTAGTCACGAACAATGTTCCCTCTAAGGCGCGCAACTAATCAAATATCATTCTCCCGCGTTTGCAATCGTCCAAATTTAAAAGTAAAAAAACGTAAACACTTTTGTGGGGCAGTGGCAGAACGCTTCTGAGCAATCGCATAGTCCTTTCAGAAGCTATTTGAAGTAAATGTATTCTTTGCATGCATTTTGATGAGATTTTATGCTTATTATAATAATTCACAAAATTTGTAAATCATTTCGAACTCTGCCAACTCATCCTTAAAATATTCATACTCACTAAAACAAACGTTTGCTCAGTGTAAAATTTTCTTATGGGGAACACTGGTCATGAAACGTTGCACTCACTGTATGCTCATAAAGTCCCGAGTCCACGGACGCCTCTGCGGATAGGGAAGTTAGTCTTCGGCGTTAAAGGCTTGTGAATTTAGTGAATGAAGCGTTGGCAGCACAACGGCAGCTTAATGTTGTTGCGACAAAAGTAGGCAGCGTGGAGTAATGTGGTATCAGACCGGTGCAGATATGTAAAGTTCGCATTCAGTTGTGCTGTACTTACTAAGTAACCAATCTGAACCGCAGTATGAAGCTGAGCGTGCTCACTGCAAAATCAGACTAACCGCTTCTTGCTGTGATCTTGACGTACAAATAAAAGCAAAAAAGAACAAGGAAATTTCCAATCATTAAATGGCTTTTGATCCAATACTAACCCCACACCCAAGCAAGGCTTCTTTCAACCCACGCCTCCATCAAACGGAGCACAGCAAAATAAAGTTGATGGCGTGGTATCAACTGATAGGAATTTCTTTCTCAAGTAGGTTAACACTCAGCAGCAATGCCCAAATCATGATAATCGGACACCTCGCGCTGAGCTACTTTGGGGCGAGTTTAGCGATTTTCGCAGGAGTCTTGGGTTGAACAAGGAGCTCGCCGCAACGCGAACCTAACCTTTGATCTTTTTCGGCTGAGCAGGAAAGCAACCACCTTGCTCCGACAGAGGGTAGCTGTGATCGAGGCGCTGTCGCGGCAGAACGTGGTATTGAGCAACTGCCCGATGACTGACACAGAATTGGATCGGCGTGGCGATAGGAGCGTATAGGCGTTTGTGCCGCCAATATTACACGATGACAGTGGTTGAGAATGGCTCTCACTGAACTGTTTCAACAAGCACCTGTTCGATTTATGCGCTGCATTTCAGGGTTCCGTTGTGGTTAACAGCTTCCGATTGCATTGCGAATGGTCTGCGCTTTAGGCCGGCCTGAGAATGGCCAAGGCACGTGCGTCATGTGCATGGAGCAGGAAGATCTGCGCGTTAGCACAAGCTTTGCATATAGTGACGTCTGTCGACTTGGGTGAGGCTGATTTCGTGTGAAACGGGGCAGATTTCGACGGTAGCTCTCTCATTCTGGGCGTTTTTTCTCCTTGTTGCGTCAAAGCAAAGCGGATCGCAAGGATTTCTCAGGAACCTCTCACGCGACGCAGATGATACGTAAGCAGGTATTGCGTCCCTTGCGTCGCTTGCGCCGAAAACAGCTTACGCAAAATTTGTCATATTAACGCAAATGCAATGTAAAAATAATTTCTACTTGAATTAGTCGTGAAACTGCGCAGATTGTGAGCATAACGTTTGTAGTAATATCTGGAATATAACAAGTTTGCGGTGGTTTCAATTTTTTTTTTATGCTTACGGGTTGTAACACATCACTGACTGGCTTGCCCTAAACAAAGCTAGCTATTTTTTGTAAGCATTTCAAACTTTGTTAAAAAGTTATTGCGAAGATAAAAGTAAAGTTAAAGTTAGTCGTCAGCCAGAAACACGAGTTTCGTTTTTGTTACTGTGCTTATCGAATATTAATATGAATGTTGATGAGGTCATAGCTTACGAAAAGCGCATATTCTGAGGCGTACTTTGGAGGAACAATAAAACGGGTAACAGTGGCTAAACGTTTTCTGCAAAAAAGCCAAAGATCTAGAAAACGAAGCATGAAGCCGAAAAGCAACGTCACTCACACGTCCTCCTTACATACTGACTTTCCCAAATTCACTGATGTGATTGTTACACCGATGCTGGTTACGTAAATGCGTTAAGCGCTATCACAAGCCTTAACAACACCATTGGAAGAAAAACACTCACGCATAAACTTCAACTAAACATTGATCAAAACAACGGTAATGTAAAGTATGGAGAGGTCCTTTAGATTAGTATAACGATGTTCATCACACGATTGTATTTGCTGGTGAAGAAGGTTAAGTTGAAAACATGCCGCAGATCAACATGTTCGGAATCTGTGTTCCTGGTGCAAGACCTGGTACAAAATCCGGGCAATTGCAGATTATATCATTGGTGTTTACATCCAAAGTTTCAACGCTACTGGCAAGTCACTCACAGATATGCTGGAAATTTGGGGGGCCATGTACTCCCTGGCTACGCCTATGCTCAAGACACTGCCACGCCTTGCGATTGAACAGTATATCCGCGCCGAGTTCCCGAAAAAGTGAAAAAAAGGTTGTAAACGGACCTGCTGTTTTTAGCCAAAAGCTTTAAGCTATAAAAGATCGCTGGACCGATGCGGGAAAATCACGTGATGCAGCCTTCAACGGAAGAAAAATAGTCAATTATGAAAATCAAAAAAATGAGAGAAAAAAGGTACCAGTCTTCCGCCATGTCTGGTTAGCGCCACAGTCTACCGAATGAATGAATCAAAACTCTTGTCAAGTCATTATGACCCACAAACGCATATAGCACTTTCATCTTAATTCCATACCACCTACGCATCTGCCTTCTCTCGCCAGCCCGGAGTGAAGGCTGCGACGGCGCAGCGAAACAAAGTAGCAGGGCCCTCTGCCACAGACAAGCCTTCGCTTAATTTGTTTGCCGGCATGTGCGTATTTGCTGATGGAATTTCGTTTGCGCATTCCAGCCGAGCCCCTCCGCCGCATGCGCTGTTAAAGAATCCACCAGCAGCAGGATGAATTAAAATCCGGAAGTGATTCTTGCGTTTGTCGGTTTAGTGATGAATTCCAACCAAGGTACTGGTCTCAAGCAAGGATNTGAAAGCTTTGGTTTTACGTCTTGTATTTGGACAATCTTACGCGGCGTTTTCGTCAGAACGATGCTCGTCACGCCTGAACGAAAACATCAGGTAAACTGTGAAGATTACACGTTAGGTTAAGCGCCAAACACATAGGCCTTGTGGTCCAATGCCTTCGATCACTGCGACGAGGCTTTTTGCAGCAACTTATGGTCTTCAGATGCATCGCCTTGAAAATTCGCCTCTGCTGCGCCCGCCAATATTTCGGGAACAGTGCTGCCTGACTTCCGTGTCGTTGGTGCAGTAAAATAACGTTGCGGTAGCTCAGTTCGTAGAGCCGCTTGACTCACGTTGTCACACCTCTCAGTGTGCGACCAGCAAATAGTTACCTGGGTCAATGCAGGCACAGTGGTCAGTGCATAACAAAGTTCAAGGGTTTTTGCAACCAACCAAAGCCTCTTACACATGACAAGCTACTCCGTGCATTAACAGCGCGTGTACGATCCTACATTGAGGGAGCCTCGGACGACGTCTTTCCTTTGATGCACCAGCACGGAACTCTATTCCAACTTTTGGCTCTAGAAGCGCAGTCATAAACTGTGGCCAAAATGCACTGAAAATAAATGAATATGCTACGCGCTACTGCAGCGGTAAAAGAGTTAAAAGTTCTGTATGGAAGGGGAAGAATATTGAAATACTCGCGAACTAGATCGATAGAACATTTTATTGCTCTCATTTCTGGATAAGGCAGACAACTTAATCACTACAAGGACGCTTCAGTTGTGGAGCTAAAGGAACTGAACGCAGGCCAGTAACCAGCGTGGGACACTAGGGGCGGGGAAGAGTTTTCTGAGAGAGGCCCAAATTTTTTAAACTGTGTCCAATAATTTTTAACTATGCTCAATACATTTTTCCAGGGTAGGCGAAAAAATATGTTGGGGGGCTTTGCCGCCGCAATGAAAGTTGTTATTGTGATAACACATATGTTGTTATTGTGATGACATAAAACTGTTATTATGATAAAAATGTTTTTTAAGAAGCAGGTTGTACATAATGTCGTCCTTGCAACTTGAACTGGCAATGAGGTCTGTAAAGAAATAATCGTTCTCCACAAAATTAAACATAACGATTTGGTTTTGGAAATGTTTGATCTTAAATTAATTCTGTTAGTTTGTTAGCTCGGACACATTTTTATATAGCAGATTGTTATCGTTGATTGTCAGGTAGATGAACCGGTCATACCTAACTGAAAGTAAATATTTACAGACTTTGTAGCAAACTCGCACTCTTGGAAAATTATTTATGTAAAAACACATATCTTTATTTCTAATCGTTGAGTGTGTTATGCAATGCTGATCAAATTGTGAGCAAAAAAGGAGTTGAAAAATATTGCAAGAAATCATATAGACATCGTTCTCTTTCACATTTCTACAGGGAATGACATCTGCTGCCACCTTGTGATATTGACTCCAACTGAAGCGAAATCAACCAAACGCCTCTTTTTATGTGTGGTTCGTTTCGGCTTGGAGGTAATAGGAACTTTTTGTGGTTTGCACTTAAGAACATAATTTCGTTCATCAGTTCTTATATCAAATTTCTTCTTAATAGAACCGTACAGTGAGTTTCGCTTTCTTTGAATCTTTTCTCCGTTAATTTTTCACGAAATGATGGTTGTTTGCCGCAGAGATTTTCCCTTGTCAATGCAATAAACAAAAGTTTGATCAAGCCACGTCCAATACCTCTCTGATATCCACAGTTTGAGAAATATGACAGTTAGTACAAAAACATTTTTATCCTGTATTTGAAAACTTTAAAGCTGAAAAACATCTGTGGTCTTCTACCAGTCAATCTCAACATGACGCTTGGATAGTTTTTTGTAATGGAAAAATGAATGGCCGAAAACATTTTAATGTTTGCTGTAACTAAACGACGCCTGTTTGCTTATGACGCAAGTGATGTAGGGTATTGCGTATAATCTTTCTTGAGAAAGCCCTCTGATTGATGAAAACTTGCAGAATGGCACTTAGTCGTTGTACCAAAATGTGTTACAGCACTAATTTTAGTTTCTGCTGTGTACAAGGATGGTTTTGCGCATTATATTTCGTTGCTGGAATATATTTCGTTGCTGGTCTCCAGCAACGAACGTGTTGTCAGAAAAGCAAAGAATTTGCGGTAGTTTCGTTTTTTCGAAAAAATTCGAAACGACAAATACAAAACTCCGGTTTGATTTTTCTGTGGACCCTCGTGCATAAAAAAAGTTGAAATGTTATCGGTGAAATGTAAAACATGGCCTTAAACTTTGCGAAGAAAACAAACATTGGCCTGCATAGTGGAAATGCATCTACCTTTTCACATGCGTAACGTTGTCGGGACACATTCTCGTTTGTTACTTTGCAGAGAGGGGTGCCTAGATAAACATTTTCATGGAAACAAGTTTTAGGGCTTCAAGGCACTTTTGTCTAATGAACGATACCACTTCATCTCAAAGAAAGAAAAGTTTTCGAACAAAAAGGGGTTCATCACTATTTTCCTTTTTCTCGTGGCCACACCAAAACGGCTCATGAGCGACTAGCTGTTTTGATCTACAGCAATTTAGAGTCTTGTTTTCACATAAAAATCAGAGTTTTTTCACAAGAAAAATTAAGTCTCATTTGCACAAGAATATCTACTTTCGAGTCTGATTTTCACAAGAAAGCAAATTTCTTTTATCACCTTAGTGCACACCTTTCCAAAACGCTGTTCAAACACCAGACTTGTGGGAAAGTCAGACACTCGTCCCCAATTTTGTCGCCATTCATTGTGGTATTTTTCTGGTCAGCGTTTAAATGATGCAGGATTTAGCTTGCGACTCATTGTGGGGCAGTCAAATAAACTCAATTCAGAAACTTAAATACAAGTGCTTTCTGATGCCTTTCGACGTTCTCGGGCCTACAATAGATTCACCTTACCGACGATATTTGTTGCGCAAAAAAGCAGTTCTTTGGCATCACAATCACGTTCTTTTGCATCACAATCACGGAAACAACTTTGTCTGTGATCAGTCACACACTGCCCGAAACTGAAAGGATTGATCACGCACGCAGCTTCGCTACAGCGCCGAAAAAACTCTTCTGCTGCAGACCAGCTGTCTGGCTTCGTGTGATTCGTGCTTGGCTGTCAACGGAGGTATGTTGTGAAATCTGGGACTTTCTCAATCTAAGCGCATTGTGTTTAGCAAGCTCATGCAAATGTTTATTAACTTCACGGTCAGTTTTGTGTCTTTTTTTATACTTTAATTCACCCCATTTTTCATGGCAACCCTTTCCTCAAGACCCGCGATGCCAAACTGACACAGCAAGATATTGCACATCGTTCGGGTGCGATGTGCTAAGTTATTCCTTCAAGATAACTTCTTCCAAAACTGACTGCCTTATGGGCAAGCGATCACTTGTGTTTTGCAATATTGTGAATGAGACACTTGCAACTAATATGTTGGATGTGCTGACTATTCCGGAAATTTTAAAACGGAAACACATTGCCGACATCTATAACCATTGTATCGTTGGAGAACAGGTTTTCTTTGCAAAGAAATTTTAATGTCTTTCCCGAGACAGTGTAAACTCTTTTTTATCGAATAGTGACGTGGCTGAGAAATTTCAAGGCCAGCATCAGAATGGTGAATCATCCACAGCATTTTCGCCAGTTATTTGCGGAAAAGCAACTAAAGTGTCTAGCCGCCTCATGGCGTGTCGTTAAAGGCTTTCACATCAACATCATCATCACAACAGATATTATGAGCAAATATTTCCTTAATCGGTGATTATCAGAAAGTTGTCTTCCCGTAGGTGGTAGGCAAACATCACCTCAATCAAATCGAACTTGCCAAGCTGTATGACTGTACAGCTGAGCAACAGAACTGGAACACAGAGTTGATATACGCCGTTTAAAATTTAGCATGATAGGATGAACAGTTTGCTGTGGGCAGAAAATGTGTCATATGACCTTGAAATGATGTTACCGAAGTTGCAGATGGATTTTTCCGTGACATCGATTTCTTATAATGAATATGGGGATTTTAAATCATATCTTACTGAATTCAAGTTTGGGGACTGATATATTCCTAAGAAATGCCAACAACGTAATGTAAGAATGTATCGAAAAAAATAGATTTACTACGTCACAAAGATAGATGAATGCAGATGAGAAAATTACTTGAAATTATATTTTTTTAAATGTGAAATATGTACAACTTGAATGGAACCTGTCTCACAAATCCACGCCATAGCGCAAAATCTCTATCTAAGAAATGCATTGCGTTTCAGAACAACGGGCCACAAGTCATGCTGAAGATCAAGTACGCATTTGAATTCACCAGGATGTAGTCGTTTCTGCACTGGCGGCCACAAGTTAATACCTCAAGTTTTCTGATGTGAAGAAGCGCGCACTTGTGAGACATCTGTACAAGGCTTACGAGTATACTCACTGTGCAAAATTGTGCAAAATGGGTAAATACCATACACACGCTCACTCACAAGTACACGCACCGAACGCTATAAATAATAGCTTAAAAGCGCAAGTAAAACACTCGCCTACAGTAGTTTGAACCGTGTCACTCTCACGCGCTCGTCGTGACATTGATGCAGGAGTAAACAAGGAACAAAATGGATACTTGAGCGTGACGTTTAAGTTCTCAGGGCTAATCAGCTTTTGTGCTTAAATATGGAATATAGATTTGTTGCGCACAAGAAGTGTCAGTTTGGTCGACATTAGACAAGTTGTGTTTATCTGAGCTTGGTCACAAACAAATGCCCGACTGAAAAAAGCTATTGCACTGTGGTCGTGAAAAAGTCGAAAAAATGCAAAACAAACGCTCTATTATAAGGTACGGATTAAAATTCTTTGTAACAACAGCAGTACTGATCTTACAGAGTGTACAGGGTGTGCAAGAATGGGAACCCCATTTTTAATTTACACATTTGAAAGAGACCCTCGTTTTTTATTTGGGTGCCTTCAAAAATATTTGTTGTATTTGCAATAACAGCCTGGCTTTATACATCCGATTTTCTAATACATATGTAAAAACATCAATCTTGATTTTTGCAAAAGGGCCAAGTGTCCAAAAGCTAAGCTAAATTTAACAAATTTGTAAATGTTCTAACCAAAAAGGCCTCCAATAAAATATGAAAATAACCTCCCACACAACAGCAGGTAAATCAGTAAAGCAGGTATCATGAAGGATGTAAAAACAATTCGTTTTTAGAAACGTTTTATGAAGTACTTAGAACAGTGGTTCACAACCTTTTCAGTATCATGAACCCTATTGACGATTTGACTGAAAGCTGTGGACCCCCTAATGAAACCAGTTAAAACGCTGCTCAGGAACGTGATTTAATCAGCCAATGGGAGTTTTCAACTTATTTTCAGAAATATTTAGAATTAATGTTTACAGTTGATTCTTTCAGTCGCTGCATTTTCATGCGCTCTGTCGAGCAGTCCTATCAAAAACTGCCTAAATTTCGTATTTTTCAAGTTAGAGGAGAGTAAATGGCCAATCTGACCTTGCTTTCTTGACGTGTAGCAAAGGGATTTGCCTCATTTGGTCTTGGGTAACTGTCATGAAACAAAAAGTATATATGCCTATCTTGGCTCATATGGATGGATACCTGTCGAGTAGCAAAAGGATGTATGAGCAATTTAAGCATGGGTGTGACAATTGCGTATAGTAGCAACAGTATTCCGCAACAGTTAAACTTATTTGTGAGCCAAATCATGTGGACATTTTCGCCTCAAGAAGCTTATGTGCCTGAAAAGTGCAAAAATATACTTCAAATCAACATATTTTTATGCCCCAGTGGTGTAGCCAGCCCAAAATTTTTGGGGGCCAAAAGTTTTGAGGTGGGGAAAAAATGTTTGATTGACTTTAGGCGATCAATAGTTGTTTGTTTGGGACACCTCGTATCAAAGAAAAAAAAACTGGATGTGCTGAAAATTGGGGGCATAGCCCCCTGGGTCCCCCATGTCTACACCTGTGTCTCAACCTAATTTACTTCTGTTGCATGTAGAACCATAAGCTTCGAGTGCCTTCAAAATTAAATGCTAAGCACTTTAAAGGGAAGTGTCAATATCGGTTGCTACGTGGATGGTAGATAAAGTCAAAACAAGTCGGCAAAGTTGAATAGGAAAATCATTGAACATCGCAAACAGTACAATAATTGTTTCACACGAGGAAGAATCATGCTTTGAATATTAATGTGTGCGTTACGATTGTCAAAACATTTTACTTCACAAATTTCCACAGAATTACACCTGGGTTGTTCTACAAAAGTAACTGTAAAAGTTTCATCGATGGTAGTTTATTTATGATGTCATGAAACAATGAATAGTGCCGCGATAAAACGATTTGGTCACTAGCATCCCTGATATCTGGTTAGTTCCAATTACTTGGATGGGGTGACCATCCCGTGGAAAATTTGTTTACTTGGTCGTCGTATTGTTGACAGTATGTCAAACAATTCGTTACATAAATACCATAGTTTGCACACGTCAGGTTTTGGTTCAGCGGGAAAGAATTTTTGTCATTGTTTGTGAAGCACATGGGACCATAGATTTGTTGCGTTTTCCATGGCAACCACAAAATGCACGCAGTGCTTGTAAGCAGGGGCTTCACGCACCTTCCATTTGTTTTGTTTTTTGTTTAAAGCAAGGTGCTTGTAGTTGTTAGCTTTTGTCCAATTGATAGGTCTTTCGTAGGTAACCATTGCTTTGTATTCAACACTTTCGCTCTCTGATAAAGTTAGCAGGTGGGTGAATGAAAGATGTAGCGTGAAATTATAGCAATGAGATCAATTTGTAAGAACGAATATTTTTTAATATGTCTGCTGTGAGCTCAAACTTTTAGATTCTTTTCAGCCTGCTTGTTGTTTGTTTAAGCTACTTGGCACATTTTTACCAGTGATTTGGCATATTTTGTTCGTTTGTTCCTGGAAAGCCTAATATTTTTTGTGTACGTCTTCTGTAACTGGATTTTGCAATAGATATTTTGTGGAATTGTGGCATATCTAACAGATCAGACACTTGTCTACCAATTTCAAAGTAGTTAAAAACTATGGCATGGTTCATGTATGTATTTTAATAACTTGTATTTTATTGTTTCAAACATTTATAGGTACGTTTTAGAAGCATTTCTATGAGGAGATGGTTCTCTTTTGGAGAGAAAAATTATTTTAAAATTTAAATGAAATAATTCTGGTCTTAGTTCCATAGCAACAATGCATTTCTGTCATTGTTCACCAAGGTATTTTAAAACCAACAGTCATTGCCCTGTTAGGATGTTTTGAAGCAATTTGACGTATCTTGATAAGCGATTTGGCATTTTTGGTCCATCTGGACTTGGCAACCCTGGATTCTAGAGTTGCGCTCAATTTGTCCTTTGCAAGCTAGACCAACACGGCGTGCAGTTTGGCATTTCGATATTTTCCTTTCATCGCATACATATAAAGGTCATGGACCCCCAAAAATCCTTCTGCGGACACCTGGGGGGTCCATGAACCCCCGCTTGAGAACCACTGATCTAGAACCAACATTTCTGTATACATGTTATTATTATAATTGTACCTGTAAATGTTTGGATAGCCCATATATATATTTAAAAAATCGTGCCTAAAAACGTACATCGACAACAGCTAAAGAACTGCCTGTGGCAAGGTTCATGGGGTTTTTACTTTTAAGCCCAAGTCTCACCTTATCTTAAATAATACCGATGCTACCTCCCTGTGTCTACAACAGAAGCAAACTTCGAATATTGCATTTCATTTATCCAACTCAATTTTGCCTATACAAGTGCCTGCACATGACGTGCATATTGAGTACGTAAGGACTAAAATTAATTTTAGAAAAGGGATTTGCAAATATTTCGTACGGGGTCAGCAAAACACTAAGATCGCCACTTGGCCACAGAGAGGACGTTTTGCTAAGGTCAAAGTATATGTTGGTGTTGTTGTTGATATTTTTCAGAGGGAGGCAAGGAATGTACTTTTAAGGCATTCCTGATAAAATTGCGTTTTGTGTGAACTTATGGCTAGGATGCATTTCTCGAAAGGCATTTTGATGCCTTCAGTATCACGTGTAGTCGAAGAAAGCTGATGTTAAGCACGTTGCTGTGGTTTGCAGTAAGAGTATGTTTATTTACATTTGTACTTTTCTTTCTGAACATTAAACTAAATGTTTATAGATATCCAGTCCTCACTGAAACTGCAACGTTTTGGACTTCTCGTGCATACAACGGTGAAGAGTGGGTTGAGCTAAACCTTTGGTTAGCCGCAAACAAACCCTCTCAACAAAACAGGCATATTTGCCAGCAGCGACCAGCATCAATTTCCATAGTTTTCATTTTGGCACAGGGCCGGTTTTAAGACTATTTGACCGATTTCATCAAATTAGGCCCGCACCTTAAGGGGCCCGGCGCCAGCAGCGACAGAGGTACGGTTTGAAACCTTTTCTTGTTTCTAAGAGAAATATACTAGGCCGCAACTTAAAACGTGTGTTGTTTTATTTCTATCTCGATGGAAGCTATCTCATTTTAAGTACTATGTGTGTAGCACTAGCAATAATATCGCTATTGTAGCAGGAACTTCGTAGGCTGAAGAATATATAAAGATTAAGCTAATCAAGGTGCCAAAAGTGAGAAGTTGTAAGGTAGTTTATCTTTCAATTTAAGCAGCGACTTTACTGTTTTGCTAAATGATGAGGCAAGCTTGAATCGTTGCAAAAGGATTGAGGGCCAGGCAGGAGATTTCCTCAAACAGCTGGCTGCAAAGTTAAAGCTTGTTTTGTTAAGGTAATCACCCGACCACGCAAGCTTGAAACTGAACATCAGTTTACAGTCTGAAAAACGCAAAACAGTTCCTTTAGGCCAGGGTGCACAACCTGCGGCCTTGCACTTGTATATAAAAATATCAGTTATGGCAGGCGTGCATTGAGAAAAACTCTTTTGGTATTGTATGCGGATATTTTGCTTCTGAAACTGGTTTTGAAGGACTGAACGCAGGGTTTCTATATTATACGAATCAGGGGTCGGCAACCTCCGGACCGCGCCCGGGTGCGGTCCATGAGACTTTCATTATTGGGCCGATATGGGCACAGTCCCGTCGCCACGGGTGGGCTTTGGTGGGCTTAGCCCCTCAAACGCAGCTTCAAGCCCCTCCCCAATTGAAATATGAAACACTATAAATTAGTGGAATTTTTGTCGAATTTGAACGTCAAGCTCCTCTGCACGAACGTAAAGCCCCCCGTACAAACGTAAAGCTCCCCTGTTGATGACTTTCTGGCGACGGTTCTGTACGGGCATTGTTTCGCACCCAAAGACCGGTTTTGTTATTTGTTATATTTATCTGCCACAGCTTGAGGGCTAGTCCGCAAAAATTTGCCTACATTAAGCCGGTTCGTGATGCGGAAAGGGTTGTCTACGCCTGCATAGGCGACACATAAGCGGATTAGGAGGACTGAAATAATTGACAACTGTTTTATGCGACACAATGCGTAGCAATGTGGATGGTGACATCATAAAACATGCATCAGGCAATTGCGATTTCACTGGCGAGTGGCGACCTGTGTTTAACCTAAAACATTGAGGGGTTGGCTGGGCTCGCAAATTTGGGCTTGTGTTTCTGTGGATTTGCGTTTTTTTGAAGACTTGCGAGCATGGGCGTCGAAAGGATATATTCCAGGGGGGCCAGTAGGGGATTTTCAAAAACTTTTTCCAGGGGGGGGGGCAAAAGCGGTGAAATTTGTTTTTTACCCTTCGAAATTGAAAAAACAAACTTTTTTTGCTAATAATTTCAAAATCCAGGGGGGGCTTAGCCCCCCTGCCCCCTTCCGACGCCCATGCATGCGAGTTGGTTGTTTATGGGCTTGTTTTAATAAAAGTTTGCTTTGTGTTTTTTGCAAATTTCTCTTTTGTGGATTGCTTTTTTTACAAAATTTATGGCACTTTTTCTGTTTTTATTCACTGCACAACAAAATTTGGGCGTGTTTTTTGTGTGCTTAGCTCATTGTGGGCTTGTTTTTCGAATTTTTCTCCCTGCTCTTGTATTTAATTTACCTCCTGGTTTTTCGTTTTGTTGAATTTTCTTACCAAACGCATTTTGGGCTTGTTTATCCGTTAAATTACCTATTTTGGGCTTGTTTTTAAAATGGGCTTGCTTGTTTTTATGAAATAAGCTGGAATCACTGGTGGCGACCATTTGTGAAATGAAGTCTATAATGTGGCCGGCAATAACGAAAAGATTGTGCAGTGGACATCCCTACTTTGTAGGCTGTGTGGTCCAAAATGCCAAATCGTATTATGTCACTTGGATTAAGCTTCCACTTTTAGAATGGCTTGCAGTTTGCTTAGCCTAGGCTAGCCTGAGCTCAAAACAGCTTCTATACTCTAGCTCAGACCTAGCCTGGAGTTGAGACAAATAATCGTAGACTATCTCCGATTTTAGCCAATCTAATTGCTCACCTAGGCTAGCCTAGTTTGCTTAAACATAACTTGGTTTGGTTGAATAGGCTAGAGTTCAAGTGTGTACTCAAATGATGAACAGGCCAAGGGCTATTCAATGTACTTGCAATGAATGTGCTTGGCCATTTATCTTCAGCTGTGCTAAAGCATGAGAGTAATTACAACTGTGCTGACGGATGATTTATCCTTGCATGATGTTTGGGATTGTTTTTTTCGGTCATAAGTAAGCTTTCTGCTTTGGCACTACCTTCTGATGCATTGAGATCATCTTCAGTTTGATCCACAACTGCGTCATCCTTTCTAATTTGTGATCAATATCATCATTATATTTATTATTTGCAACTGGACTCAAGACTATATCGTCATTTTCTGAATAGCTTTTGTTTTCAATTCATCCTCATTACATCGACGCTTAAAAAATGGAATCACAAGAAAAAATTTGATAGCACCTCAATGCTCTTCATTTTCAGCTGCCTTAGGTTAGCCAGTGCTCATTTTTGGTTGCCACTTGAATATTTACACCCTTTATCTCAATCGCTGCTTGTGCTTATCATGTTGTAAAACTTTTTGTATCATCATATTGAAAAAGACAAGCAATGACAATAATCTGAAAAAAATATATCAACAAGAAGGAAGAAGGAAACTGTGTGTGTGGCGCACAGAGGAGCACCTCATGTTTTAGTAACAAAAACATACTTACGTATGATCAACAATTTCACAAGAGAGAGTAAACAATTTGGCAATGCTGTCTACAGAACAGTGGTTCATCAGCTTTTTTCCAACTGCGCCTCCCTGAAGTAACTTTCCGTTGTTTCAAGCACCCCTGACTTTAAATAACCTGTAAAAGCAAATGTATTCATTGGTAAATTTATTGATAAAACTTTCCATGTTTTAAGGCGCGTAAAAGCTCGCGCCCCCTTGGAAATTTATTGAAGCCCCCCCTGATTAAGAACCACTGCGCTATAAAAAATGACATTGCCAAAACCATTGACCTCGGAAATATGTTGAGAGACTTTTCAAATACAAAAAACAGTTTTTTTTTTTCTGAAAGACATATGTATAAGCAGTATGTCAGTAATTGTCGTATTTAGTGTGTTAAAAAAGTTTTCATAGTCTTTCAGAATTTCAGTATATTAATCATTTAATTTTTTGGCTTTACCGACAAGCACACTGCACAAAATGAAAACATATATGAACTTTTACTTTTGTAGAGTGGGGGACAAGCTATCAGTTTTCTAATTGGGCCCCGCAATTGCTAGCATCGTCCCCCCGTCAGAAGACGATTAACTCGCGACTTTGCGTGGGAGGCGAAAAAACCGTGTTGATCACTGAGCGGATTTCAAAAACCATCTTCATCGCAATTATATCGCTTCGCTTGAAAATAATCACATGTTCCGCACACGTCACAATTGCTTCGTGTTGCAACCTGTGCTTATCAGCTAACTGCCTTTAATCCTCGAACACGGCTTCAACTTTCATCGTTGACACCTGCCCGTGTTGGCATTGATCAGGTCTGATTGTATTACTTGTACCAGCCTGACGTTTACTTGGAAAAAGAAAGCAAATTGCTTCAGCAGAAAAGCCTGAACACGAGACGAGTAACATAGTCCTAAGGGAGAGATGGTGCAAGACACCTGTGGGTGTTGCAGCAAAAGGGTAGCAGAAAAATGTCTGAAACAGAAAATTATACGTTGACGAAAATTTAATTCATTAAAAGTTATAATTTTGCTACTTTCACATATCTGCATTCAAGTAACTAGTCTCCACACAGGTGAAGAGTTTGAATACATCAGCAGATTTTTAATAAGAAATCGATTTCACGTAACACTACTTCGTCAGTCGTACAACCTGCAAAGCAATGCTTACGGTTTAAACGCTGAAAGCTAAAGCAAGAACGGACAAAGCAAACAAACCCAATATTTAAATCAGAACACAAGCTTCGACAACACCTATCCAACTTATCCAGAGCTTCATTGCTCAGCAAAAAGCGTTAAATATTTGTTGTGCGGAGTTCGCCGTTGAAATCAATGTAAGAGCTGAACTTAACTAATAGTGATCACGTCTGTTGTCGTTATCAATGTTACTAACCGCTATTGCAGCTGCTGTAAGTTCAGGAGACTTGGCTGCTGTCTTTCAGGCTAACTCGGCTGTGAAGCAGTTGGAATGAAACCAGTATACCGATAAATGTATCCCGTGTCAGCGGTTTTATTTCGTTACAAGAAATAACCCTAAACCAGGGGTGCTCACACTTTTTCAGCATGATGCTCACACTTTCAGCTGTTTGTAAAATGAACAAGTCAAAATGATCTACCTGATACAAATTTGCAAACATATATTTATTAATAAACATATTGAGAATTGTTTTTACAATGTATGTTGATGTGCCTTGCATGCCCATGTTGCACAACACAATTAACTATGTACATTTTTGTCATTACCTGACTTTACTCTGATAACTTGCACTGAATGGAATCAGTCAGGGTGTTAAAGTCATGTCATTTACTCACAGTAACTTTGAGATCGACTGGTAGATCGCAATCGACGTACTGATCACTCCTGCCTTAAAAGTTTTAATTGGTCTTGGGGTTATAAATTGTTAAACATTCCCAACTTTCGTTACTTTCGTTGTCGTTTCAGTTTCCTTACACTTTCGTTTCAACTTTTCCAGTCCACTTCAACTTCATTCGTTTTTTTCAATTTCAAATGATCTACTTGGTGTTTTTTTATGGGTATACCTTCCACCACAATGATATTTATTGCCTTGCTCACGAGCACAACTGAGCATACTTTAACATACTCATTTCTTCTTCAATCATAAAGCATTCATTTCGTCTTCAATCAAAGATCGATTACAATATTTTATATCAAGTCTCATACTTTTAAGAAAAAAAAATAAAAAAGAAAAACCAAAATTGGGATCAGAAAAGAATATGAATATAACGTAAAAGTTCCGTTGCATTTGTTGCTTTACCGTGAAAAGTCGAAAATCTACCTCACAACGAATAAGAAATCATTTGAACTTTAAAAATCAAAGCGGAAACAGCAAAAACTGATTTCTTTTGTCTGTAAGTTAACTGGGAAACATTAAACCAAACAAACGTAACATGAAAATCAGGACATTCGGAAAACATTTGCTGACAATAGTGTTCACCATTTGAAGCTTTTATAACAAAGTGGCCAAATGTCAGTTGCAGAAAAACAATTCTTTTATGTAATATACATACATTTTTGACAAACAATTATGTTTGTAAATATATAGATAGATTGATTTAAGTGGATTAAATAGCTCTTTATGCTTTCATCACCAAATGTTTTTGTGTGAATAAAGCGAAAAACAAAGCGTAAAAATGCTTTCAGTACAGTTGGGGAGGGTAAATGTTGTTTCCGTCTCCACTTGCTCATATCGCCTTGGCAGGCGTCTCCTCTTATTCATATCGCCTCTGGAAACCGCTATCTATCTTTGTGATGATAGCTCGGAATAATACTCGAATTCTCGCAACATCCCAAATCTTCAGCAAACATTCACATGTGGGGCTGTAGGTCCGCTACACAAATGCCTGCTTTCGCACTACTCGACTTTTGGTATAGTCCACAAAAGCTTTGGCAATTTTTTGGTTATTCTAACCGTGTGTTTAGCACTTTATATCCAACCCCTCAAGGTTTCAGGTTAAGTGAAAATGTTTTTCTGATGATTTATAAGGTCAGTCCTGAAGTAGTATTCAATTAGAAAATATTTAAAATAGAAATAGAATTATACTTGAATAATATTCATGATTGAAGACGCGCAGAGTTACGTGAAATCGATTTCATACTTAAAAGTTAGCTGATTGACGCGACTGCGACAACATTGTGGAGACTAATTGCTAGAATCCATCTGCAAACCGAAAGCGGGTTTGAAATCGAGCTCGGCAAAAACTGATGCAGTGTGTTGTTTTGTCTGGAACTCAGCAGAATCCGGCCAAAGTGCACTCTGTGCACAAGGCCTTTTGCCAAAGTGCCCGTCACCTGCAGGCTCAAGTGGCGCTTGTTCCCAGCATGAGGGTGCCTTGACTGTTTGCGTTGCGTAACTAGCGTCAGCTTTAGTGGTTCCTAAATTGGGAGCGATCTGTTTTATTTAGACGTCAACTTTAAACGGCTCCCACACGTCTTGCGTCATACCAGCGATAATTAATCAAAGAGTTTGAAGTGAAGGATCAAGGAAAGCATTCACACGGACTCCGCGCACAGGCTCGCAGGCTTGATCTGCTCGTAACAGGTGGCCAACACGGGTAGCAGCGTTGTGCGGATGATTGCTGAGTCACCAGGCTTAACCATTCACTTGTAAGATGCAAGGTGCTATCTTCCTGTAACGATTTTTATGTACACTGATATTTGAAACAGATTTGCAATCCCAAAAAGAGTGCTATATGTCAGGCCCGTAGCCTCAAGACACATTTTAGGGGGAAAGATTTTTTTCTTATTTTATGTTTAAAACAAAATTTTCTGGATTCAAAAAATTTGAGAGAAACAAAAAAAATTTGTGGTGGAACTGCCCCCTGTGGCTATGGGGCCTGCTGCTACATGTGGTATAATGTAACTTTTGGACTTCTAAGACAAACAAACAACTGTGGCTTTTCATGCCTGAATGAGAAGGAAAATCAACCAGCTACGAGTGTCTAGTGGCGTAGCCAGCCCAAAAATTTGGGGGGCCAAATTGTTTGATTTTAGGCGCATAACACTATTTTGTTTGAAAAAACGCCTCTCAAAGCACAAAATGACTACATGTTTTAAAAATTTGGGGGGACATGGCCCCTTTGGCCTCCCCTGGCTACGCCTATGCGAGTGTCGAGTGTCGGAGCTGCAATGATAGGCGTCAAAGGTCTATGAAAAATTACGTGATATTGCCAAGTGTTTGCCGCCCCGTAAGCCGAAAGTAATCTGAGTGCAATGTTCATTTCGATGATGTTTATGACTTCGGCAACAGGTGTAACATTTAGACACGTCGATTTTCATGATATTTTTCCAGACATGTCCGGTTGGTGTCGCAAAACCGCATCATATATTTTCAAAGCGAGCTTTTGGCTTCAGGTAATAATCGAGAGCTCCGTAACATCTCGCCGAAACGTCACACTGGTTCGTGGATAGGTGCGACTTGTTAAACAACGCTGCCCTTTCTTTGGTTTGCAGTGGCTGAGAGACTTCAAGGATGCTTCACTATTCCATCTGTTGTTTTTCCACAGGTGCTGACTATTTTGCCGAACATCTTGAAAAAGACCAGCATATTGCTTCTTACCAAAGAGCCTTTTTTCCGCTTATGTTGCTGGGTAGAAGATGATCCTTACCAAAGCTTGACAATTTGCTTTGCTGCAGCTTCTCTCCATAGGCGTGTTCATTGTTTCCTTCACACAAAACATTTTGCAAATTTACTGCAACAGCATCACCGCCATTCCGGTTAGGCTAGAAGAAAGCGCGAAAGCGCATATTCGATCGACGCACGATCGCTTGCCGGTCGCAAATTCCTGGAATGGCTCATTTTCTGCGTCGAATTCCTGTTCGCGTCGCGCCATCTTAAAGGCTTTCCGTTGGCTGATCGTCCATACCCTGCGGTCGCGGGACAGGTTGCCGGTCAGTTGCACAAGCCAACTGCTCACAGCGCCCGAAGCAACCTGGACTGACTTGCAAAATTATCGAAAGCTCCAGTCAGCTGACGCTCGTACCTGCCGGCCGGTCGGCCGCGAACGGGCAACCGCAATTACACTGGCCACTTGCCAACTTTGCTCGGCGCGACACAACCGCTGGTGTTTAATTTTCTGCTGATTGTTGGCCCGCGCTTGGAAGCGACGGGGCTCAGAGCGACGATTAACAACGAAAATACCGCTGCAGGACGAACAACGACATCAGCAGCACGGAGAAATTACGCAGGATTACTAACAGCGTTTTTGGCTGCGGCTGAAAATTCGTCTCATCTCAGGCTACGCATAGTTTCCGAGAAGTTGCTCTTAAAGCTACAACCCATGCAAATTCATCTCTAAGTAATAAAGCTACTGGCGGAATTGGCATTGGATTTTAATTCAAATAGATTCTATCTGAATAAAATTTTAAGACTGAAGATGCGGAGTGGTACGTGAAATCGATTGCCTATTAAAAAAATTGCTGATGGATTCAAACCCTTCACCTTTGTGGAGACCAGTTACTTGAATATAGATATGTGCGAGTTTCAATCATCGCAAAAAAATTGAAGCAGAGCCCAGTCGGATGATTCCTCGAAAGTCCGCAGAAAACCTAGAGCTATTAATGATTACATAAACTAACGAATTTCTAAGGGACTAAAGGAACATCCAGTTGACCACAGTTAAATGCTTTCATTGGGTTGAGTGAAAATTTTGGTCAAATTTCAGAATTTCACCAAATCGGAAAATAGCGGAAAAAATATGTCGGCGCACTCGTGACGATGCACTGACAACGAATACATGCAGGAAAGACGTCGTTGGTGAGTTTAGAAGTTACGAGCAATCAAAATGTCACGTTATAAAGCGTACCTTCACCACCTTACCGACCAGAGGTGGCCAGAGTCACATTTTCCGACTCCGTTCCGGTTCCAAAAATTTTGAATCCTGATCCGAAGTTGTTTCAAATTTGAGAATCCGACTCTTGTTCAAACTCCGCAAAACATCAGTGGAACCGAAATTCAGCATTTTTTTAATTAAACATTGACATGTTTAAAGACGACCGAAAATCCTGCTGCTGCNGAAAATAAAAAGTGACTCCGGATCCGGGTCCGGTTTTTCACAGATTTCAAAAACGTTTGAAATTTTTTNAAATTTGGATTCGGATCCGAAACAAAATGCAGAAATCTGTCGGAGTCGACTCCGACACTCTTCGTGGCAACCTTTGTCACCTGGCATGCACAACACAGCGGCGGAACTGACATGGCGGCGGTAAGTTTGGTCACATGATGGCGCTAACGCTGTTTCAGTGTTAAGGNCAAGGGTTTTTGGGGGGTTAATGTTAGAGTTAACCGTAAAGCCCNAAAACACTAATACTGAAGCTGCCTTATCGCCAATGTGTTGCCAGNGTTACCCTCACCATGTGGTCAGCGTTACTGCCTCCATGTGCNCNGTGGTGGTGGAGTTACTACCTCCATGCGCATGGTAAATGAGGTGGTGAAGGTAAATTATAAGACCAGTGCCGAATTAACAATAGTAGCAAATGTAGCCATTGCTACGGGCTCCTCGCTTTTGGGGTCCCCGCGGTCCTTTGGGTTAAATTTGTTTTTTTATTGCAAGGGTGGATATTAGAATTTAGGTGCCCGAGACGAACTATCAGATAGGGGGGTCCTATATATTTTACACATGCTCGTCATTCGCTGAAAGCAAGTTAAAAATCTCATTTTTTAAGAGAATTTGCTTCTGCGTGAAAGTTGATTTCACATGCGGTAAATCGTTTGAAGTCATTTAATTTTAATTTGTTTTTTGTCTACACATTAAATTAGTTGAGGGTCCCTTTTGGCACACTTGCACATAATTTTTGCTTTATTTTGGCAAATATATGACTTTCTTCAGAATTTATTAAATGTGTCTCTAGAGCAACCATGTCCAACCCAAATGGCTAACTGAGCCAAAAATTGTGTCACTGTCTTAACCAGGGCCGCACATTGAATAACATATTAATGAGGGCCGCACATTAAATGGCTTACTTTGATCTTAGGAAGCTAAATTTAGCTTGTACTAATGTAATGAAAGCCTTCGGATCCTAAATGCAATGGGTCAGACGTGATAAAGTGACACTGAGGACCGCCTGCATCAAAAATGTCAAATTTAAGATCATCAAAAAGGACAGGTTGTCAGTATTTAGGATACTGTTACTACAGCGAAACCTTCGACTCGGGCCGCATGCGGGCCGCGGTTTGGATATAGCTGGCTTAGGGTAAGGTTCCCTGATATAGTTATTTCGAGTCCGGATACAGGATTTCCTTGTAGGGGAGAATAAGACGACGAATTTTCAAACTCTTTA
>JGI24159J19872_10001304_pt1 | contig 26950 bp, 18 predicted proteins | sample Ectturendosymbi4_FD_19872 | JGI IMG/M metagenome (IMG submission 19872)
TCTTTTTTAAGGACATACATGCCGTTATTTAATGTTACATTACATCAAAATTCAAAATTTGGTTCTTTTCGACTTGGATTGACTTGTTAAATTGAAAATCCTCTGAGTTGCAGAAGAGTCTGAAAGGTTGATATGTGAAATATATACAAAAACAATTTTACAAGATTTATGTAGTACAGTAACTGTTAACAAACATACTATCAAAGACCAAAAAAGTTACTGCTGTTTTGGAAATATTTTCAATTATGGCAGTGGTTAATTGAATACAGTGTTGTACTAATTTTAACCTCCTTAACTTGATGCTCCATTTTGTACTTCCTTCTTCCTTTTCATTGTTCAGCATCTTTCAACTTTCAAGCACTGTTTTTGCTTTTTCCTGTTTAAACACCGTAGCCAGTTCTCTTACATTCAGTGTTCTGTTCTTATTGCTTTGTTATTTTAACATTCCTTTTTTATTCATGGCACTGTGTTTATTCATTGTAAACAGTGTATGCTACGCCAACAAGTTGGGCTAATCAAGTATTGAAATTGCTGCAATTTCAAAAATTCTAGCTCATAAATCCTGATTTTTAAGGTTTTGAAAAAAAGGTAAAGCATAAAATACATCATATTTTTGATAATGAAGCAGAAAACAAGATTTAAAAATTTTGGAAATATTGGTATCGGCCCATGAATGGCCGATATATCGGTATCGGCCTCAAAAAGCCATATCGGTCGATCTCCACTTGGAAGTCGTCGCAGCACTACATTATAATAATCGTGATGGCGTCATTCATTCGTATGCCGTTTATGCTTGTGTTTCATCAAAGTATAAGCGCCCTCGAGCGTAGGCTTTTTTACTACTGCCACGTATGCATACTAGCGTTCTTTCATGTGCTTGTTCCTTGTTACTGCGATGCATGCTAAAGTGTAGTGCGTTGCGTGTGGTGCTTTAGTTTGAAGTAGTGTTTCCATTTAAAGCTAATATTTAATTGAGCTGTAACGTGAAGAACCCCAGCAGAGCAGGAACATCTACCTGCAAATATCTTTAGTGAAACGTTTCGTTCTCAATACTCAGATATACAGCTGTATAACGAACCTTTAAGTTAAATCGTTTTCGTTGTTTTTGAAAATACTGAGTCTAAGAATTGGTAGCGAATAACAGTGTCAACTGTGACAGTTTGTAAGTTCTGTAATTTCGGAAAACTGGAATACTCTCCAGCCATCATTATTCTCTGGCCTACTGTACTGATAGAGCTCCAGCCATAGATCAAACTGTATCTTCAAAAGGGCAGAGTGGGCTTTTCAACCAAGCAAGACGGTCAGTCTAGGTATGACGACGGTTAAGTAGGTAGAGATGTTTCTTCGCCGCTGCTGAAGCTGGCCCCAACGTATTGGCCACGCATTTCCTTGGAACTCTCCGGGGGGTGCGAATTGCGGTCTACTGATCACTAGGCAACTCTGTAATCCTTGCTTAGGCCCACGTTTGGAATTTTCTGAAAGCGATCGTTCTCTCATGCAGAAGTATTGCCACACACTCATACAGATCGTGCTTAGCCTTGTGGACGTATGTGCAGCGTTGGGGAAAGCCCCTAAGCTGCCACGTACGTGAGACCGAGCTTGTTTAGCTTCAAGGATTGACGAACGAGATATGGCAGAAAAGGGTTGCTCTGATAAAAGTGGTTATTCTAAAAATGGAAATGTTTGTCTCATGCTTCCTACCGGCTCTTTTCAATCAACACTTCAAGCGTCTGCTAAGTTGTTTGAATGTTTCGTGTATCAGTAAAAGACATCACTCTGTCTAAGTTAAATTTCATAAACACCTTTCAAACAGGCATTTTCCTCTGGTTTGGAAGCAATTCACGTAGAAAATCGGTATTTCATGGTTCTTTGCTGCATTTTTGCAAAACATTTGTAGCAAAAAATTGTTTTTATTGTTGCATGCAGGAGCGTAGGGCTTACCGTTGTCGTTTTCATGCTTTAAATGTTTCTTATTTTATGTTTCAGTCTCTTCAGTTTCTGGTACGCGATTGGAGTTATCCGTATGAATACGATTTCGGAAAACAAGGCGGAGAAAAATTGCTTGATAAACGTTTGGAGTTGAACGAAAAACAACACGAGGAGTTGCAACGAGTCCGGAGCCACATCCGCTCATGCTTCACAGGTAGGTACAATATCTGTACAGCCGATTGCAGTTTATATGACGTACGCAAGTCAACGTAGTGTTTTGCCCAAAAACCAAGAGCATTTCCAGGAGTTTTGATGTTTCTGGACCGGCAGCGAATTGACCCGATGATTAAACCATTCCCACGGTTTCACGTCTGTACTAGCTCTGGCGGCAGCGCAAGGTCGTTTCTGGCGTACTCGAGCGGCATAGACTGTCTCCAACTGTCAACATGTCAATGCGAGTTCACAAATTGTGAATGTGTTGTTTCTGACTTGCTCTTTACATTCGTTCTTCGTACGAAAATGGGAAATAGTGTTAAAGCCAGGACATGGCTACGAGCCATTTCCACAACGCACTGACCGGTTGAACGAAGTCTTAAACGAACAGAAATTGTTGCATTTTGCGGTTTCTGAGCCTGTTTTTTTTCAGTCATAGACCGAAACCTTTTTGAAATGACCGAAAAAATGAAGTTAATTCGGTCAGAAAGTCTTAAAATATAACCTGATGAACATTATTACGGCGAGTTTTGATACAGATGTGAGACAAATCACTGAAATGTATCAGCGAAAAAAAGCAGTGCTGAGCAGTAAGCATCTGCTTTACATCTTAACAAGCGTGCTGTGGGTGGTTGCCTTAGCAACTGGAAGAAGAAAAATTACTTCAAAGTGGTTTCCATTTCAGATTTATCTTGCTTCCTACTCCCGCACCCCGGGTTACCCGTCGCAACGAACCCCCGATTCAACGGCGCACTGAAAGGTGAAGCAAAATCTGTTGTAGCGTGCAGTGCCTCTACATGTGACGTCACTGCGCTATGACGTGGCGCTCGCGCTTGAGACTTCCGGCGTCAACGACACGTCCATTTTGTTGCAGACATTACTGATGAGTTCAAAACGTTCATGCAAGTTCTTGCTCCTCAACTCCTTTCCGCTGAAAATCTTAAAGTGAAGCAAATAAACGGGGTGGAAGTGACGTGCTCTGAATTGGTCGAGTATTTCCGCTCATATATAAAAATCTACCACGGGGAAAAATTGCCGGAACCCAAAACCATGCTGCAGGTTTGTGATGGGAAAATACTTCTCTGTTGGTGAAAACCTTTTCTGAACCAAATCCACTGATTCAAAACCAAAGCGTACATGGCCATTGTGGGATTTGTGTATTATTTGGAAAGCAGCCAAGAAAAGTGTTGTAGCAGATCTAGCGAATGTTTGCAAGGTCATATAAATTTTGAACACCGATTGAGGTTTTCCGGGGTCGGCCATTTCTTTCGCAGAAGCAACCAATACTGTCGCGCAAGCTGCACATTATCGTGTGATGCACTGCTCACTGATTGGAGCAATGTTACATTTGACGATTAAAAAAAATGTTCATTGTTTCCTTCAAACTTCACAGAAAGTGTTATCCATTGTCTGTTTGCACACCACTTTTTTCACTAAAACAACTGAACGTATTATTTGTTTATGTTTCCCCCCCCCCCGCAACAGCGGAAGCCAATAACCTGGCTGCTGTGTCAAAGTCACGTGATTTGTACAACGAGTCGATGGAAGCGGTGAGTAGTTACTTGTTCGTTAGTAGTTACTTGTTGGTGATTTGCTTCGCACCTCACCCATCATGAATACTGTACTGCCATTATGTGCTGCAAGTAAGTGCAAGGCCTGCAACATTCGTTGAAGCCCCTGCGGTTATTGACAGGTCTGCGGCGAGGCGTTTGTTAGTCCCAAGATATTAGAANAAAAACATCTGGAATTCCAGCAAAAAGCTCTCGAAAACTTCGACTCTACCAGAAAAATGGGCGGCGTGGAGTTCAGTGCCAAGTAGGGTCATTTACGTTCGAAGCTAGCGCACGCGTTTGGCTGCTAATGCTAACAATTAATCGATTGTGTTTATGTTCTAGCAGAAATGCTACTTCCCTCTTGTGCTACTCTTCGTTCCCGGCGAAGTCTGTGCTTAGCGCGCTTTGTATCGGTCTCCCTTAATTTGTTATTCATGTGTTGCAAAACCACACGTGCCCCATCGATTGCCGATAAAGTTCCCACACATCATCTGCGTCACGAGATTGGATTTCGCGCTGTAGTCACGTGACGGCAGGCCCTAGCCTGTAGTTACGAAGAGAAAGCCTTTCGGGGTTTGAACTTCGGCATTGTCCATAAAATGTCACTTTTGTCGATGGTTATCAACACCTCGGCACAATGAACGTGTCTGAAGTCAGCTGATGATGAGTCGCGCTGTAAGAATATCTATTAAGGTTTCCGAAGCTTGTTGCGTAACGCATGAGCATTGCAGAACGTTCTTTTGCTGCCCGAAAGTTATGGCTGTTGTGGGGGTTCCAGGGGGTCATCGAAAATCTTGCTGCTTGTAACTTTTCGCTATACTTGGCGTTGTCATGTAACCGGCGTCTCGTCTTCGTTCGCAAAGTTCACCTTCTTCCCTCCGCAGGTACAGAGTAGACCTGGAGCAAACCATCGTTGAGGCGTTCGACAACTTCACGAAAGCAAACGACGCGAAGAACGTGTTCAGGAACGTGCGGACCCCTGCCGTGTTTGTGTTTGTCATGGCCATCTGCTATCTCCTGTCATCAGTATTCGGTTTCGTATATCTGACGTCATTCAGCACGATATGCAACCTCATTCTGGTGATGTCACTAATATCTTTGGCCACCTGGTCTTACGTGAGGTACACTGGCGAACACCAACACATCGGTCAGTCATTGGATTATATCGCCGACTCAGTGTGGGAGCAGGTAGCTTTTCCTCATACTCAGCTTGTCTAATTAGCTTCTATTGTACATTTGGCGTTCGGTATCATTCGACCCAGTTTACTTCAGCCATCTGCATATTCGTTGATCACCATGGTAGGTGCAGAAGTGTGGTGCTTGTTGTATAAGAACCATCAGATGTCTTCCGAATTGGGAGCACTAGTTAAGTCTTTCAATTGAATAAAAGAAGCGAAATTGTATTAAGGAAAAACAAAGTACAAAAGTGAAATGATGGCAGAGGCTTATAGCTGAACTTTTTTTTTAAGTCTGTAATCATCAGAATTTTCACGCCAATAAGGATGGCATCGTAAAAGCATTTCATTCACGAAACTTGGGACAGTAACGAGGTGCGCTGATGACAGGATCCCCGCTCGAGCAAGAGCGCCACTGTGCTTATGCGAGTCTGCAACATGATCATTGGCTTGTATTCATCACCTCGTCATATCGTGCATGGCGAGTGGTTTGTGGTCAAACGTTTTGCGATCTATTCGTGGATTGTTGCTGATGATAAAAATCATTGTCTTGCAAACGACCGACATGATTTCATCTGAACATGTTTTTAGCTGTTTGTTCACTTTTTTCAGGACTCCCAACCAAGCCTTACGCTAAGAAACGTTTCTCGAATTAAAGGCTTTCGAGTTATCTTTAAAATCTTCCAACGAATGATACTGTTTGCGCAGTTTCTTGAGAGAATATACGCCGCGCTGATTGCTCAAGGCTCGCAGAGGATCGGAGAGGTCGCCGTGAGGCAGATGCAGGAAAAGCTAAAGACTAGTTAAGAAACATCATTGGCGTGAGTTTGGATCCTGGTTACTGATGTGTTTGACTCGGCCACAGCGCTTGCCGGTCCTGTCTTGCTCTGATCAATACTGTGATTAGGAAGCCGCTACCCAGCGTCGCGCACTGGTTGATTTGTTCCATGCAATGAATTGGTCAGCTTCAGCTTCATGCTCTTCCCAAGCTCCTCATACGTGGACGTTGATACAGGTTGTTAATAAACCGTGTGGCAGAGAGGAATGCACCCCTCGTGATTCTTGTCGTTGCTTCTGTGTTCACACCTGAAATTCAGCGTTGAAAGCATTTTGGTCAAAACGTAAACTGTCATTATTTTTATTTATGAGTCGTAACTTTTCTAGCCTTTGCTGCCACTGCTCCACCGTTTAGTGGGTAAAGCACCCTCTTGAATCCTCCCTGCATGCGTGCGCCCGTGCGTGCCACTCCTGAACCTTACCTCCGCCAATAATTACCGTGATTTTGTCGAATCTTGAGCCAATTTCTCGCGCGTGCGTCTCGTGATGCGGGGAGAAAGTTGCTGTTTGGTGAATTATTGTGAAAATCGATGGTGCTAAAACATTGGCTTTGCGTGAAACGAATTTGGAATGAATTTTCTTAAGCGGCGATCGCGTGTTTACCTTTCCAAGTGTTGAGAATGTCGTCCAGGCCAGATTTCATGCCCCCCCGCTGCGACTTGCTGTCGATTGTGCCCGTCACGCTCGACCGCACAGCACATGGCGAAGATACCTCGGAAAATTAAGTGATTTGAGTTTTTCGTGAAGTTTTGCTACTTGTTCCTTATTTTCCAAGTGACTGACACTGATCTTCCAAGATTACTTGCGTTCACGTAGAACATTGTTTGTCGCGTGATAGGCTTGTATTTTGTGCCGGGAGTAGTCTCTGGTATTGTTCAGCACATAATGCGCTCTGTGATGTAACAGCAACATTTTTCATGTATTTTGAAAGAAACGTCAGATCAGCGATACGATGCAACGCATTGGTTTCTGAGCTCACAGTTGAAATTTTCCGGCCATGAGAAAAGCTTTGTTTTAATGACTTTAATTGCGCGGTTAACGTTTGTGTTGTTCTTGACAATTTTCAGCTAACTTTTGTATTCAGTGAATATTTCCTCGCTTTGTGGAATTCTTACAAAGCAAAAAATAAAAAAAGAATGGATTGAGCTGAATGAGGCAATGACCCTGCACCCCGTGCACACTGCAGTGCAACATACCCCGCCAAGGATGAAAGTTGTAACCTTCCACTTACATGTCGTTTGCCTGCTGATGTACCCCTCACATAAGAGCGGTGTGGGTGCTAGGTGAGCTGGAAGGGTAACGTTCTCTTTCAATGCGTAGACAATTTACGGTGAAATATGTTTAAAGTATTTGTCAAGGTATTTGTTCTTGGCTTTCCTCCTTAACCATTCCATTGCATGGAACTCTGCACAAATCCTCACGCCACGATCAATTTCTAGATGTTCGTTGTGGTGCTGCGCGTTTCCATTGTGCATCTATAAAAGTGTACAGGCGTTGATCTGGAAGTTGTGAACGTGTTTTTCCTTATGTTTAATACTGGAATCATTTTCGCGCGGCCATTTAATTATCGATATCTGGTTTACTTCCTGCCACCGTCGGAAGCCTGCTGCAAAAACATATTTGAAGTCAGAGAGAGAAACCAAAATGGGGTCGCCTTTCTGAGCCTGGTTTGATGCAATTACAGTGCAATGACAGTAAGCAGTTCGTGGTTCTTGCCCTCTGTGACGTAAGTGTGAGTCAATAATGATCTCGCTTGCATCCACCGTTGCAACATTGTTTCGCGGCTCTGCGGAAAACCCCGCATTGAGTTCGAATAATAACACATCAGGCGTTTGGGATGGGGGGCGTTGCGATGTGACGGGGTGTGTTGTGAGGTAACCATGTTTCAATACCCGTCATGTTGAAGGGTTGGAAGAAACGTTCAAATTTGAATAAAAGCAGTTATAACTGTGCACAACATCTGTGTTAATTTTGGACGTTAACTCGGGAAGTTAAAAGTCGGGATGAACATCCAGCCATTGGAATGCTGTGTGAGCTATTTGCTGCACACTCCTGGTATGAAACGATCCTGGAGCAGAGCTGTTTATTCAATAAACAAGTCTAGTTGTTTAAACACAGGCTATGTGACCTGAACACCAGACTTGAAGTCGAGCAGTTACTGACTCATTCACGTTGTGGGTACGGGCCGAACGGACAGCTTGTCGCTGTGCGTGTCGTGATGAAATTATTGTTTTTGTTGTTTTGTGCTGCTCAGTGTCTAATTTTTCCGCGTTGTTGCATTTGAAGGTGACGAGTTAAGCGAAGAACTTCCTCGCATTAAATGTTTCTGGCGAAACGCCCGGGTCGTTTTGAGTGTTTGTGTTTTTATATCCAGTTGAAAAAAGTATTTTGTGACTGAAAGCTTTTAATTGTACAACTACTCGCTAGTGGAATGTGCATATCCTTTCCGGTCATGCAATGTGCTAAATATTTCAAAAGCACGAATACTTCTTGCAAATGTAACCAGCAACGTCACATCACTGAGGCATACGAAGTCACCAGAAACAGAAAGCACGATCAAGACCTCCCTATATGTTAGCAAGATCAACAAGCAATAACAGGAGTTTGGGCGGGCAATCTCTTACTATTCGAAACTTTGCTTTCTAAACGTGTTGTTTGCTTATTTTCGAACTTCTTGGCGGCGCAGTTTTACCGCAGCAGCGATGTGCGATATACAAAATTAAGCGGATTAAAACTGGGATAGTTATTCCTAAGTCCGAGAGTTGCTTTGGTTGGCTGAAAGTAGAATGCTGCAGATGATGAAAAGATGTCTCTCCACTTGAAATAATGCTACAAAGTTCAATCAGATTGGCCGAGGTGGGCAATCGCTATTTAAGAAAAAGCGGCGCTACCGCTATTTATAGAATGTAATAGCGGCGATACCGCTACTGAATAAAAATAGTAGCGAGCTACTGCTCGTTTTGCTGTAATTTTAAAAATCTTTTTAGTGCTGTTTTACTCAACGTGCGGTCTCACCTTTAAATGAGTGGATTTTCAGAAAACGTCAATTTTGACGGATGTTCTTTTCTAAAAAAAAGCGTGATTTAGAAATGCAGTAGAATTCGCCTGTAACGACGCGTTTTCGTCGGTGACGGCAGAATTCCAATTTTTTACGTGCATTCGAGTTCGGCCATGTCGTCACTTCGCCCATGGCGACGCTTTTTGTCAGTCCCCGCAGAACATTTTGTTCGTTCATAATGACGGTTAAGTTTTCTTCACAGTTTGAAGTGTAAGCTCAGCTGTGGAACCACCACACATCTTACATGAGCGAATAGGATCCCAGTTAAGCTAAGCGGCCAATGGTTGAGCCGTGACAAGTTTGATTTGATGTGAGAATGGCATCGAGTTGACTCCCATCACCTCAGAACCAAACATACAAGCGCATAAACAGCTCAGCGCCAAATGGCCGGTGCCAAATAGTCCTATTCCGCACCTAAAATTTTGTTGAGTCAGAATCCAGTCACAAACCTTGCCCAGACATTTGTTTCCCAGTTCGAGTCAGTGTTGTGTCAAATACAATTCGATAAGCTCACAATTTTATTAAATTTCCTGCAGTTTTTTTTTCTTTCGGTTCAGATCAACCGCTTGTTTCAAAAGGGTTTTGAGCCTTTATAGAAAAGCTCGACTCGAGTCTCCAAGTCGTTGCTCGATTCTTTTTGCAAAAAATGTGACTCGAGTTGAGTTATTGCATCATTTCTCCAAAGATCGAATCGAGTCATTTACTCAATTCACGCAATTAGAACCAAGTCAAAGACTTGGAGATTGCAGTCTCGACGACATCACAGCTTAGCACGCAGACTCAATAATTACAGTATTATCCTTCAAACCGAAAATTTTGATGGAGCGGATCGTTTGTTAAAAGCAGTGAATAAAACGCTCTAGTAACGCCGCTAGTACGTAGAACATTAAGCAAAGTGACGAATCAATTCTTTGTGACATAGTCCCATGACATCTCCAATAAAAGTTTCTTTGCTTCAAAGATTTGTAAAATCTTCCTCCATTGCTTCATTCGTGATACCTGTGGATTGTGAGACACAAATACTGTAACAAGAATTATTTCTGCTTCCAAACATATGCCGCTCAGTGGATAGATTTGTACAATAAAACAAATCAGTCAAGTCAAGACGTAGCATTATGTGATTTTGTTTCAGTAAAACGCAATTTCACTATCGACTCAAACGCGATGAATAAGTTCGCTGTTCGCGTTTGCGTTGAACCACACAGCTTTTGCAACTGTGCCATTGGAGTAGTGCACTCAAATACTCGCGAGTGGTTGGTGGCTGCTTTTACGTTAAATAATGTCTATTCAATCAGGCGGTGGATGTCAATGCAACTCCTGAGTAAAATGGCAATCATAACTAAGAACAGGACTGTTAAAACTAGAGTAGTGGGTCAGAAGCATATGCGCGTTACCCGGTAAGACTTGCGAACAAAGTATGTACCTTCATTGGATTCCAACGACTTCCGTGTAACAGAACCTGCAGCCCAGGGTTGCTCCACACCAGAGCCAAAAAATGTATAGATTAAAGCTCCAGCCAGGTATACTCCCGCTGAAATCCAGAACACCGTTTGCCATTGAGGAATAGAATTCTACAGAAAAATTTATTTACGTTTTCCAAAATTATAGTTCAAAACTGCTGAAACGACTAACAAAAGTTAAGAATAGATTATTTCATGATATGAGCAACACTAAGTTTAGATTTGGGGAGGTGGAAGAGAAATGGGTTGTGGGTTGTGTTCCAAGCACAACAGGTTCAGGTTAACAAACTTTAACTCTACTTATTTGGTACTTACCGTCACATTGTATATTCTTTTAACTTTCATCTTTTTGTTCCAGTAACCAATCTCCTTACAATCAACTATAATTGATTATTACACTTTAATTCTATTTACGTGTTTGTCTCAGACCCAAGGTCCATACAACCTTGGTCAAAGAACACAAAAGTGCAGAAAGTTTAGGAATTCTTATAAACAAGGCATCACATAATACCGAGTCAGTTGGTGCACGTATTCGATATTGAAGTGGAACGAACACTGAAACAATGCACCGACAACACTTGGTCATTGTCATACAGAAACGTTACATATTGTCAGGGCCGCAACCAGCTGTTATTTTTTTGGGGGATTGGTGGCAAAATAATTGTAACGTGTTGTTGTACCTAAAATTAAACATGTGTTAGAAAATTTTGGGGACGGGCAATTGCCCGGTTGCCCCCTGTTTGTGGGATTGAGTAATGTAGATAAATGTAGATTTCTAAAAACCATCAGACAAATTAAGTTAGGAGATAAAAAATTGGATTTTCTTGGTAAGAACACACACTGTACAAGAGTTAACTATGATGAAGCATATTGAACTGTTTGTAGAATATTTGAAATTTGGTCCTGCTTGACAAAATTACTGTGTTGAACGGTTTTGTAGACGTGATTAACAAAACCAAGTTGCTTGAAAACAAGGAATAGTTTTTAAAAACTATTGAACATCTGAATTAATCACACTTACGTCATCCTGAAGCAAAATTCCTGCCACTTGAGGAGTGAGAAATCCAGGTATGTTGGCGATTGTGTTGGAAATGCCGTAAATGATACCTCCATATTTAGGTGCAATGTCCATCGCATTGGCTTTACAACCTGGCACTGCATGTGAGATTGGAACAAAGTTTTTACTTCAGGATAAAACATATTGTAGTAATTAACGAGCTTTGAGCAACGAACTCAAGAAATTTTTACTTACAGGAGACATATGTCTTCTTGGAATTTTCGAAAAGAAAACTTGTTGAAAAAGCACTTTTAATAAATCAATTTCAACAAAGCTTGAATAACAGCGTTTTTCAACACAGTTCTTTGCTTTTCAAACTTGATCAAAGGAACTTTCTGATTTCTCTTATCTAATCAAAAGACAAAAAGTGGGTTTTAAGTGTCAAAACTTTGAACCTAAGCGAGAACTGCAGCTACTTTATTGTATTTGTCTGTTTCACCAAAGCCAACCATGAAGTAAACCTGTTTTTTAAAACGTCTACCATATCTTAGATTTTATTTGGCAATTTGTTATTGTTTTTAAACTAACTTTTGCATCCCTGCATGGGGGCCCATACCTGTTAAGCCGTTGAAAGCCACGGAAAGAGAGAAAAAAGCTGTGGCAGCAGCTGCGTCGCATCCGATGTAACCAGCAATCACCACGAACATCGCGGGTATTGCCAACCCCAGACCAGTGTTGATTTTCCTTATTACCACAGTCGATAAAAGTTGCTTACGACGAATGACATCGGTAATGTATCCCCCAGCAACAGTGAAAATCCATTGCAAGATATAAGGCAGAGCTGACAGAAAACCGCTCTGTAAATATGCAATGTGAAAATCTTTGTAAAAATGTGGACAGTTTGAAAAAAGTTATGCCTAAACTTATTCTAGCAAAAACGGCTATTTTTCAAAAAATGTCCCATGTATGGCCCGTTTTCTTGAAATCTTTCTCGCTGACCACATAAATAAGAGGGCTTCAAAAAATGACCCAAAATTGTTCAGGTTTTTAAAGAATGAATAGCATTTTTACTTTTTCAATGTTCACTGGAACTGCAGGGTCTAGGTCGGTACAGGTAGGCAGCGCAATCATGTCATTGGTAATTTTTACTGCATTTGCGACAAGATACATTCATAATACAAAGAGCTTGTCTGATGGCGGCGTTGTTTCTTCTGACATTGTTACAGCTTTTCAATTAGATTTTAGTAGCAAATGTCATTGTCACAGGTGTAGGAACAAGCAAATTTTTGGGAGCGCAAAAGAATTTTGCCCGAATTTCCCCAAAATTGCCTGAAAAGTTGTTCTGTGACTTTTCCCTATAAATTTTCTCCCACAAAGATCATGAAGACCTTTTTTGGTGTGAACTCCAAAAAAAGTCTTAATTTGTTTTTCTGCAAATGTTGGGCGCCATTTTTTGAAGTCAAAAACGTTGGGCGTCAGTTTTGCGCAGAATTTCAGGGATTTGCCCAAATTTTCAGGGGTTTTGCCCGGATGTTCGACAAATCAAAACTTTTGGGGGTGTGCTTGAACCCCTTGCACCCCCGCCTCCTACATCGCTGGTAAGTATTAGCTGAAACTCTCAGAAAACTTAAAGAAGCTGTATGAAGCAAAGTTGGAAAAGTTTACAGATTCGTCTACCTAGTACTGAGTTACCATTTTTACTACTAAAACATAGTCAGTGACAAAAATTAGGGTGTTGCTGCCACTTACAGATGTTATGTCAAATTTCAGAATCGTAGACATATACGTTGGAAGCATGGTTAGCAAAGTATAATTTCCCCAGTTACTTGCAAAATGGCCGCACAGGATTCCAAGCAATGGCAAAGAAGTGACCATCGAAAGCCAAGGAGTTCTCACTTTTACCGTCTGTGAAAACATCATTTAAAGCAAGAGATATCATGTTGTATTTGCTCAGAACATTTAAGAGAAATAAAGGCACATTGTATCAAGCAAAAAATTATCTTTAGCGAATTTATACATAAAATCTTGCGTTGCTTCTAGCTATAGCAGTGGTGCATGATCTGGGGCCGCACGGCCGCATGTGGCCTTCGATAAAAATGTATGGAGCCGTGCACGTGTAACTAAAAATGTAAAATATGGCGACCGTGCATTAATAAAAGCTTTTCTTCTACTGTATGCCGATACGTATTAGAACGTCGGCCAAACAGACGAGTGAAAGAACGCTGATTGAATTTGGGGAAGCAGAACAGAAGCAATGCAAAAAGTATCTTGAACTGACTGGTGGCCGTAATTCATAAAAATAAAAATAGCACCAGGGCCGGCAATAGTGAAAAGTTTGTGCATCCCTGATCTGTAGAATCTCACTTAATGAAGTGCAGTGGAAAAAATAAAAAGCTGGTGCAGGTTTCAATATTTTTAACGTGGGTTGAAGTGTAAGCAAATTTGTCAATTTTACATTTTTGCCCAACAGATAACTCACAAAACTTCCAGTTTTTGTTGTGGGTAAAGAAAACATGCACCTTGCAATAAACAAGCACGATACGCAACACTCTACTACGCTACACTGGTGAAACGAAAGTGTACCACTTTCATTACACGACTCATTTCGCACTTTTTGTTTCGGTTGATCCAGGCCAATGCTTCTGATCAGATAAGTTTTTTCTTGTTGAGATATTCTTGGATGAGTTTTCGGAGAATTGTGAATAATTGCCAACCAGACAATTGACCACAAAAAGCCAATTCCTCCTGAGCAACGAAAAAGATGTAAAAACAAGCTTCTAGTACACTCAACCATCTTTTCTTGAAGGGAATAATTTAGAAATGTATGACACAAGCCCATTTATACCACTGTGGGTATGCACATGCCAGCGCGAGGAATGGATTGAATCTTGGTCAAAACGAATGCATAGTTTATCGGTTTTGTTTATTTCTTTTTGGTTTTATTGAGTGTCTTAAGATTTTTGATTATTTTTAAAACTTTTCATTAAAAAAAAAATAATCAATACTTTTGATTAATGGAAATTAATGTCATCACCGCGAATCCACAGGGCTCATCAACAAGGAGGTGTCCTATCTGTGGAAGGTCCTAACACCTGAAGAGACAGCCTCTGGCCCTTTCACCTCAGAGGAACTTGCTACCGCCCTCAACCCTCTAGACCCAGGAAAATATCCTGAATCGCATTCTATTTTCCCGGAGTTTATACTCCACGCCGGACCAGCTCTCAAATCCTGGTAATGCGGTTTCTTTACTTCCTGCATGTGTCAACTCCAAATTCTAAGGATCTGGAGAAGAGCATTAGTAGTTGCGATCCCTAAGCGGGGTAAGTTATTGAAGGACCCAAAATATTTATCGCCCAATATATCTACTGAGTGCCCCCTTCAAGATTCTCGAGAGACTCATCTATGCTCGTGTCTAACCGATCATCGATCCAATACTCCCACTGGAACAAGCGGGCTTTCACAACGGGAGGTCGACCGTAGATCAGCTCAACGTGCTGACGCAAGACATCGAGGATAGCTTTTTGGCTAAGAAGAAGGCCTGAGCTGTGCTTGTTGATCTCACAGCAAACACAGTATCGCATCGCGGCCTCACCTGCAAGCTACTGCGATTGCTACATGTATGGTCCTCTTGATCAAGGAGCTGGTCGGTAATCGAAGCTTCCCCCTTAAAGCCGATGGCAACAAACGGAACAGGTTACGACGCCTGAAGAATGACGTCCCACAGGGATCCGTCTTGGCACCCCTTCTTTTCAACATCTACACCTCTGACCTGCCAATCATCGTCACCAGAAAATATGCACACGCTGACGACCTAGCAATCATGCATGAGGGTGGCAGGCAGTGGATGAGTGCTCAGCGAAGAATAGAGTTAACTACTCCAGACCTGGAAGTTCAGCACTACAAAAACAGTGTCGGCAGATCACCAATGGAATGCGGAGTGGTAGGAGGGCAATACGAGACTCCGTGCTTTCATTCCCAACATCGGCACTCCCCCTCCTGAAATGGCCCTGCCAAGAACAGGGTGGGTCCGGCTTAACTGCCTCCGCACTTGTGTCGGACGTTTCCGCTCCTGCTTGTACAAATGGAGTATGCGGCTTGTGAGTGTAGCACAGGCGAACAGACCGTTGACCAGTCCCGTCGCCACGGGAGGGTTTTGGTGGGGTTAGACCCCCCAAACAAAGCTCCAACCCCTCCAAATTGAAATATGAAAGATTATAAGTCAGCGAAATTTTTGTCAAATTTGAATGTCAAGCCCCCCCGAACAAAACTAAAGCCCCCTATTGACGACTTTCTGGCGACGGCTCTGCCGTTGACCATGGTGTCCTGACTCCTTTACTGTCCAATCCATCGAACTCCCCATGGACTGCATGGCCTGACGGTTCTGGATGACGAAACAATCGAATGGCTGCTCAACACCTGTTACAGGTGTTTGCATCGCCTTGAACTACTGAGGCAAATACAAGATGTTCATTCCGGGCCAGTAGCTAACAGGAAAGCAAACAGCAACAATAGGCTCATTGAGTTCACTTTGCTGACACTAGGCAAAGATGAGCATTGGACTAGACTTAGATTAGACTGGATCCGGACCATAACGAATTTTCGTGGATTTGGATTGGATCCGGACTGTAAATAGCTTCAAAACTTTAAAGTTAGGACTGGATTTGAACTGAGTTAGTGGAAAAGAATGCGGAATTTTTGTTGTAAAAAGACTGCATTTGTCATATTTTGGATTTTCTCTGGTCTTGGACTTTGCATTTAAAAAATTCATTGGGTTGTAGTTGGACTGAGTTTTAAAAAATCAGGTCTGGATCGAGATTGCAAAACATGACAGTCTGTTCACGTATGATACTGGTATACACTATTCTTATCTATCTATATATGAATTTCGATCTTTCTCTTGTGCTGACTATCACAGTGACTTGCTACTTACAGGTGCGATCTTCAGGTGATCACTTGATTACATGTGGCGCCATCTGAAGGTCGCCACACACCTACCCCAAGATCTAGTGCAGCCTAGCAGTGGATAAGAACTCGCTCAAACGATGAAGAAGCAGTAATGTACACTGTCACAAAATCAACCAACTTCATGTCTGTCATATTGTACGTATAGAAAAAAACATATATAAACTCAAAATATTTAAAAGACATGACAGAAATGTATGATGTAAAGAAAAATGTTTTTATATGTCGTTACCGAAGCCATAAAATTTTTGTTGTGATCAACACAAAAAGTAAAATGCTGATATTGTAAAATGCATTCACGCTATCGCAAACCATAGATCAATTCACGATGAACTTCATTCTCATATAAAAAACTTGCTGATTGATTCCTTGTTAGCTCCCATGTGGAGAATAATTACTAGAACAACTTCATTCTATTGTGATAATTGTTTCCTTCTTTTAACCAAATTAAAATCGAAACACATCAAACGTATATGTTCGACAAAAACTGTACAAAGGCAAATTAAACCATACCCAAACAAGAAAAAAAATTAAATTACTGAAAGCAATTAATGATGAAGTTGAAAATTTTTATGATGCTGTTGAATCAGAAATTAACACTTTTTTATTTGCATTTTTCCAAATATTCGATTAATTTTGTGTAAACAACAAAGAAAAACTAGGCAGTTAAATCATATAAATATGCAAGCTTTGTAACAATATCAAAATTGTCAAATTTTCCGCTTGTTAATATTAATTTAATTTTGTAAGATATTTCTAAAAGGTTTGTAACCAATTCTACACCAATCTATTTTTCCAGTGTGTTTTTAATTACTCTGGTTAATACACCAGTTCCTGAACCAGAAACAAAATCGAAAATAATAACACTTAAATTGAACTTTCAAAAATCATTAGCATGTTTAAGTATTCTTCATAAGACCCTATTTTTCGAGTAAATGTCATAAATCTTAGATGCTTCCTTTAACAGAATCCTGTAATAAGTTTTCAATTATGTGTTTAAGTTTCACAGCCTCTAAGAATGTAACAGATTTGATACTTACATTGGAATCGTTTTCACAATACATATGAAACTATGATGAAAAATAGTCTTTTCACGAACAAAGAAATAAACTAGTTCCTATATGACAATGGTTTAGCAGAAAAACTCTGAGATAAACTTCGATTGATGTGGTCCATAAAAATTTCTAATATTTTACCAGAAATCGCGTTTGATGAACCAGCGCGATTGGTGGTAATTTATTGTGTTAGACTGTTTGACAACTGCTTTTGGTGGGTGCGTGTGGCAGCACCTCGGCAGAGAGGATCATAGTTTTGAAAAATATTACGAAGCGAGCCCGGACAAGGGTAAATGTAGTCAAGTGCACAATATCAGGATTACAGACGAAGTAAGCAATATCAGCACAGGTATGGGATGTGAAATTGCTAATTCTAGAAGACAAAATAAAGTAGCGTGTCAAAATATGTTGAAGGGAAACAGAAGGTATGTAAAAATAGTAAATGCTGCCAAGAGTACTTTAGTGTGTACATTGGCAGTTACGTTAAATTAAGAACATAATGGTCTCCACTCAGTGATGCAACATGAAACGAAACTGAATTCACTATTGTACTGTCCATGAACAGCTTGGAGCCATGAACAACGACAGGAAAAACATCAAAAATATTTTACTTTTACTTTTCAGGCATAAAAAGAAAATTTTTCAGTCTGCATGGTTCAACGTGTTCATGTTTAAAAGCTCGTTACCAGGTTCAGTCGAAACAAAAGGAAGGTTTTTCAATAAAATGATGTCATTTGGTTAATGGTTTGCAGTTATAAGACAAAAAAGATTGCACTAACCTGTTACATAAAATACAGCTTCCCAACCAAGTTCGTCAGCGATAACACCAGCAAGAGGCAAGGTAACACATGTACCGAAGCTAGATCCTGACATATGTACTGAAATAAGAGAGCTTCGTTCCGATGGAGGCGCCCATGTCGACCATGCTCCGTGCATGGTAGGGAAGGAAACGCCCTGGATTGTATTTGTCAGTTGTCTTCTCATTACAGGAATGAACTGAATTTTTAACTATTCATTTAACAACAAATAACCTACTGTAACATTTAGGGCAACATCTAATCTTGTCAACATAGATCGCTTCTGCTTCAACAGCAAACGTCTCATTATTATTAGTCTTGAGTTAAAATCAGTCCTGACCTTCAGCAATGACTTGAATTTTCTTGCCATCAAAAACTCTCAAGGCTGAACTGATGTTGATGCAACCGCTACATTTACTGCATTATTTGCACAAATGTTTCTTGATCATTCTAACGACTCCTCATCAGTGGCGGGTCCAGAGCATGCGTTTGGGGGACAGTAATATAAGGGGACGCCAAAAAGGTCTTCACTTGTTTAAATACCCCAAGTTCTCTGTGACAATCGTTGGGTATCACACAAAAGTGGTTATCTTTTATAAAACAAGAAAATGGCTATTTTTTGTCTAACTATGCGATCTTACAGGGAATCACCAGTTTGAAAGCGCCTTACATCATTAATTCACGAACATTTTGAAGCGGGTCTAAAAAGATGGGACCTCATTTTTCACAAGCCACACAGCCATCAAGAACACTGTTGCTTTCCCAAACAATCTCTTATATCTACAAAAGGTATTTAAAAGGGATACCTTTCAAAACAGACCTGTACATAACAGGCCACTCATAACAGACCCGTTCATAGCAGACAACGTTCATAACGGGTATGTTCTGAACGAGGTTTTGTTTCGGGTGGTATAGTACGAGCCAGGGCCGGCCTTCAGCCAATGCAACCGATGCTGCTCCATTGGGCCCCGCGCCTCTGGGGACCCCGCGCCATGGTGTTTGGGTAGATTAGTCATTTTACCAGGTACATCTTGCGCTTGAGAATTCAGTAGAAACGCCATATGAATTTCATTGTTAACAAAGAACGCTCTCGTCAGAATTAGCAAATTTCCTCTCGAACGTTAGCAAACGTGCTCAATTCTCGTCTTAGTGCTGTACTGCATATCTGCGCTCAACCACGATCGTAACGCGGTTGACTGAACACGATGACGTCATAAAATCACTGCTCAGAGGGGCCCCGCGCTCAGGTCTTGCATTGGGCCCCGCCCCTGCTAGGGCCGGCCCTGGTACGAGCAGGTCTGTTCTGAACGGGTACGATTTAAAAGATATTCCTTAAAGCATGCTGCGCTATAGTGTTTGACACTGTTTTGGGTATCAGTAGCGAGATCAGAAAAGAAGCAAGGTCTGAAACGTATTCCCGACCTACTTACAAGTAGAACTGCTCTTTTTACACTCACAAGCGACAAATCAACCTACTCAAACTGATAGTGACGTGACTTTTCCAGATCTTTCGGTCAAGGGAAAATCACAAAAAAGGATTGAAATACAATTATGGACGTTTAATTGATGGTCTGAGCCAAATTTCAAAACTGTCCTATTTCACGTTACTTCATTTAGCTGACTTTTTGATGCATCACTAGTTACCCGTTTCCTTTTTTGATGTGACAACTGGCAACCCTGAGTGTGCGCTAATACAGCCGCACAGTGACGTAGCCAGCCCAAAAATTTGGGAGGGGCCAAAAAGTTTGTGGAGGGGGTAAATGCTTGATTTTAGGCAAATAACACTATTTTTGATTCGGATACCGCCTCTTAAAGCACAACATGACTATATGTTCCGAAAATTTGGCCACGCCTATACAGCCGCACACCTGTGCTTGCAATACGTGCATCATTTCGAGCTTCGTCATTAATTGGCAGTTCAGGCGGATGGATCATAACGACTCCACAAGCACGCATCTGTTCTGTCTCCCCATTAGTTGTACATATGATAGCCACATAATGAACAACGAAAGTTTTCTCGCGTTGTTCAGCAAGTTTCAAACTGTCAACCATGGGTGTCCGCCATCCCAGCCACATACCTTCTGATCGACTGCTCCTATTCGACGAGACGTTCGCACAGCCTTGTATTTTTGCAGTTGTGAACCGACCTGTCGTGGCGTTGAGTGTATTTTACTTCACTGTTTACGCTGCCGAATGTTTTTGCAGTAATGAACTGCTCTGTGTTAGCGTTGAGTGCTGTGTTTTACTCCGGTCTCCTGACTTGGAGCGCTGACAATTTATGTTCACTGCAGTGACACATTGTAAAACCAGGAGTCAACAAATTTCCCAAAACGTTGGTTTGCAAACGTGAAATGACGTCATATTGTGACGTCGCAAACAACGTCTAGGCTATCCAGTAAAAATGGCCACCATGCCCCACTGCTCAATACTAGAATTTGGTACGGGGCAGGCCCGTAACCAGCTTGGCACACCAGGAGGGGCAAAGAGTTTTCCGAGAGGGGCACAAATTTTTTGAACTATTTCCAATAGTTTTAAACTGTGTCTAAGGCATTTTCCAGGGGGGAGGAAATTTTTCTAGGGGGGGCTTCGCCCCCCTGGTTGCGGCCCTGGTAGGGGGCATACAATCGAGTACTCGCCCCGGGCATCACCAGACCTCTGCACGCCACTCCCATGGTTCGACTGGGATTGCGCCCACGTTTTTACATCACGTAAATAGCTACCATAAGCGCATTTTTTTAGAATCATTGTATATGTATATCATTTAAAAAACTAACACTATGAATGATAAAAGCGCAAACTTCCCAGCTATTTATCATAATATCTTGAAACATGAGTGAAATTTATCCTTTAATTGACTTCTGCTAATTTGCCATCTTAATGCCTGCTTTAGTGCTTGTTGATTTGCTAGGTTACCAGCTACCACTCAGTTTATCCTATTATTGATCGCTATTTACCGCGTACATTCACACTATTTACTGCTTTACTTTAAATAGTAACGTTTTGTGCATTTTTCTGTGCAGGTTTTACGCTGTTTTATTGCGTTGTCATACATTGTCATTTCCCGGTGTTTTCATTTACTCTTCTTTTCCTCCATTTTCACTGTCGCATGTACTGTTACTAATTTCCTACAGCGTGATGGTCGATTGGTCGGTTTTACGCTTTTTGTCATTGTACATCACACTGCTCATTGTTTATTGTTATTGGTAAATTGCATGTTATGTAGTTAAAACCATTGCCCTGTGGAAGGCTACTTGAATAGATGGGAGAATGTCGGCAAAATACTAAAAAAATAAGTTCGCAAAACAAATACTTTCACTAAATTTTGCAGTGGCACTCTTTGCGCTCCTGAGTAGGAGAAAGAAAGAAACACCCCACAAGCTCATGGCACTGCGTAGTGACATAACGAGCTAATTAACAGGTCATGTGATCGCTGATCGGCGTTCTAAACCTGCGCGATCAGCTCATTTTGCTCCTAACAAGTTATTCCGGAATATAGGATTCGATATTCTGGATTCGAAATAAAGATTCCGGAATATCCGGAACCTCTAAATGTTCCATAATGCACATCCCTACTGGCTACGCCACTGATCCATGGGCGTCCGCAGATATGTTTCCTGAAGGGGGCAATGTTGAAACTTTGCTTATCCTTTTCAGGTTGCTGTCGATGCAATGCAAATGGATGTTCACAAAACGATTTACCCTTTCTATCCCATTAGTCTGTGCTGGCTGAACCTCAATTCTCAATCTTTTGTATGAAATGTTTTCTACACTTCGGCTATCAGAAATGTTTTTTCTTTTCATAAACTGCCTAATATCCATTTTTTCGAGAACTTTCTACAAATATGTCATGATTTAAGAATAATATCAACGGCCAGAACAACATGAGCGGTGAAACAACAAGAAAGTTGAACACTCTCGCAAAACTGTTTTAAACAATGAGAAGTAGAACTATACTTTGACAAGACTATCGGACAACTTACCAAAGTTAGAACACCACGCAGGCTTAAAAAACTGAGCAGATGAATAACGAAAACCTCTCCACAGCAAATACAACTTTGCACTTAGTGCTCACTAAGAAGTCAGAACAAAACCTTAACAACAAAGACGTAGTATGGAGCATAGATTCTTGGATATACGGACCTGGGGACAATCATCAACGATTTCGCGTGCAAAAAATGCGGCGTTGTGAAACTTTTCGTAGCTGACGTTTTTCCAAAAAGCATGCATTGACAGAGTGATAGAGACCTGGGTCACTTCAATAAGTTCGTTACAAAGTATTCTTCGCATTCTAACGCCTTTGCAATTACCGCATAATGCGCTGACGGAACAAAGAATTGCGAAGTGCTTGTCGTGATCGTGAGGGTATCATTCTTAGATCAAACAGGAGTTCTTCTGAACGGGCGTTCACATTAGGCGTTCATATTCGCGTTCAAAATGCGTGGCGTTTATATTAGGAGTTCTGAAGTATTAGGAGTTCTTCTGAACTAATGAGAAAAGTAAGCGTTTGAAAAATACAATCTTGCTCTCTACTAGAAGAGAGAATTGAACGATTTTTTGGGATTTTCCACCATTATGAACTCTGGCAGGTTCTTCTATTGCACATTTCCTTTGCATGTGAACAAAGAGCAAGGGTAATGGCATGGATGGCACTTCAAGATGATGACATGAAAAGTGGTCGAGACCTATTTTGGAGAGATACATTTTATTCTCAACCTGTTTATCTCGAGACTTGCAACGCTTTTTTTTGACCTGAAAATTTATACACAAAATATCAAAACAAAACATGATTTGGAATACTTGTCGTTCAGCTGTAAACATAAATGTAGTTGTTTGTTAATAAATTGACCACCTGTGACAAAAAAGGATAAGCTTCCTTATGATCAGCCCTGTCCGAAGGGAAACCGAATAACAATCAATATTTTCCTGACGCACTTGAAATGGAACCAGTATCGGTGCCCATCAAAAAATTCACACTTTGAGTCTCGGTCACTTAGCTTCAGATCTCGAATACAACCAAAGCATTATTATGTTCTATCATTATGGAATTGCACGAAGTTAAAACTAAACAAAATTATAACAATTTGCGCGGAAAAAGAAGAAAAATAGCTTTGTATCTCTATACAAGAAAAACATGTTGTTTTGCTAATTAATTTCATATTATCATAAAAGGCAGAGCAAGTGTAATTATATTTACTTTTTCAGAAGTGACAAAAACATCCATGCACTTTTTTCCGTTACTGAAACAACCTGCTGTGGATGACTGTTTTCACCACCTATCACTCCTTTTAAGTGCTGGCAGCTGTGCAAGTAGAGACAAGAGGTAAAAGCACCGCCATCCAAAAAGAGAGTTTTGCGTTTTCACTTGTCTTCAAAAACCACAAGTTAATTTATTAATTCCCTAGTGAATTCCCAGTGGATTAATTAATTAATTAATTTGTGTTTTTGGCCATAACTTGCAAACAGAAACGCTAGAAGGCCAAACAAGCGCTCTAAAAATGCGGATTTTCGCTTAGGTTTTTAAAGAAAAAACAAATGAATTGTCCCTTGAAGTTTTTTTCTCAGGCTGCGATGACGTCATTCCGAAATGCCTTGACCCCAACCAATCATGACCTCATCCCAAAAAAAGTTCAAGCGCAAAAACTCCCGGATTTTTTAAATCGAAGTTATGAGGCTTTCTGCTGTTTTAAAAGTTTTGAACAGCTCTCTAGCTCTATCGATTGACGAGTTATGGCCTGGAAAATCCGAGCCGATATGTCGGTTTCTGCCATCCTTAAAAGGGTTTTAAACATCAATTACCCCTTGGAGTGCATTCAGGTTCATACATTCGTGCGACAAGGTTTGAGTACTTGCACCAGTCCATTTTGTAAAAAGAGCGCATTTAAAAAAACCTTCAACTGTGACCGAAGCAACTATGCTGAAAATCGCTACTAGGTATACGCGATCATGTGAACTGAGAAAATGCAGACATGTGCGCAGGTCCGTAACCAGGGGGCGATCAGTCCTAAGGGGGCTTTGCCCTCCCTAGAATATTTTTAGCCCCCCTGGAAAATTTGTTGGACATCGTTTAAAACTATTGGACATAGTTCAAATATTTTGGCCCCCTCTCCGAAAACTCTTCGTCTCTCTTGGTGTCCCAAGCTGGTTACGGGCCTGCTTGTGCATCTGTGATTGCTGGGGAATCGATGTAAGAGAAAGGGCCGTGTACACCTAAACATTGCTTCGTAATTTGGAAAACAAAGTCTTCCTGGTTTTAGTCGATCTTCGTATTACCTGCAAAAGTCCCAGCAAGATTCTCAAAGCAACAAAAAGTTCGAAGCTGGCCCGTGCGGCAACAGGCGTGCAAAGAGTGATGATGGATGACAGTAACATTGAAATTCCAAAAACCAGTTTGAAACCAACCCTCCTTGCAAGCCAAGCTCCAGGCACGTTGCTGACAATGTAACCGTAGAAGTAGCATCCCAGCACTAAACCTTGCTGTGTTGGGTCCCAAGCGAAAACTCCATTCTGCAAAAAGGACATTGCAATTAGTTTACTGTTTATTTTCGTTTATATCAACCGATTTACTGAACAGTTTTGAAAATGCTGGTTACAGGTGAAGCATTATGTATGAGTGAGATAACGAGTTTTATAACTTCGCATTGTGAACAGTCAAAGGATTTTTATTTCAATTCAACGCATATGTTTCCTTCATTAAAACCAAGAAGTCGGGTAGAAAAAAAATATAAGAATTACCCAGATCTTATTAATATGACTCTAGAGCGGTTCATAAGCTTTTTAACAAAGCAATACAAAAACCAAGTGCGAAACTCTCAAAGAGGGGCTCCATGGCTTCTCTGAAAAAGGGGCGCCCGAGTTGACCACCTCGTTTGCCTCTCCTCATATCCAACCCTGCGCACTTCTTCAACACTAAACGATTTCCGGTCATGATGTTAAGTTTTTTATATAAGAAAACAGGAAGAGGAGTCACTTATTTTGGTAGATTGCATGCAGGCAAATCGTTGAAAGAAACTTAAGAACGCATCGCAGCATCTCATTCATGACCTAAGGTGAACCATACAAGCAGGGGCGTAAGGAGGGGGCAAGGAGGACATAACCCCCGGGGCTCACTATGGGGGCGCCGAAAAGTCCCCAAAATGTCACAAGTGATCTTCAATATGGTACATTTGCTTCCGAAAGAACTCAGGTGCAAACATGGGGGGGGCGCCAGACTTGTTTCTTGCCCCGGGCGACATCTGGCCTCGATACGCTCCTGCATACAAGTTAGGCCAGTGGTTCTCAAAGTTTTTTTCATAATCCGCCCTTACAAACCCAAACACTGTCAATTCCTCCCTAACAAAAATACAAAATAGATAATTGCAAGCTTTTTTATATCGTCAGTCACAACAGTTTAAAGCAGCTTCGTTCTTGCGTACTGTAGATTTTACCTTCCAAACCAGGAGGGAACCCATTCACAATCACGGGCCACATGAATTGTGCATTATCGCTGGCGGGCCGCAAAAATCAAAGTTTCATTCTAAAATTCTACCATTATATAAATATGAGGAAGAGTGACTTCTCTTGCCTTACTATCTGAGTACCTGCCTATCATGGAGCTTCGTTTGACACGATGTTGTCCTCTAACTTGGGTAAAGAAAATTCTGATGCGGGCCATATCAAATGTTCACGCGGGCCGCAGGTTCCCACCCCTGTTCTAAACCAACCTCGTTGTGCAGTTTTGTATGTGTTGCATAAACAAATAATAAAAACATGTTTTTTCCACCCACAGCTTTTCCTCCCCAATTCCTCCTTGAAACAGATTTCCACTCAGGATTAAAAATTCCTCCCTTAGTGAGCCAAGTGGCACCCGTTTGAGAACCACTGAGTTAGGCAAACGAGTTGTATTGAGTGAAGAAAGGCACTTGTATTGATATTGACACGTCTAAAAAATGTACAGTTTCAATTTGCATCAGTACGACGTTGGCAAAATGTTGCTTTACAAATCCTCCATGAAGTTTGCTTTGTAGGCTATTTTTCGTTTCACAGGAGCAAAAGAATTAAAGCACCTTTAATGTTATGCTTTTATTTTATGAAGAATATTGATTGGACCCGTCTTCTCTGTCCACTTGATCTTTGCAACTTTTGGGGTCTATCTTTCGTCGCGGATTTTTATACAACTTTTTCAGCAGCAAAAATCCGTAGGCTGCGTAATGAATTATTAAGAGAAAGCCAGGGCTCCACAGCATGGGTGGCGGAGCCTTTTTCAAAGTGGGGGGGGGCACAAGTGCACGTCAAAAAAACTATAGAAAATTTTGTGATTTCAATTGGCAACTGTGACGTCGCAAGCACTGAAATATGACGTCATTACCTACACACCATATCAACGTCTAAATTACACTATTTTAAACAAAATCACACCACTATGCAAACGTATCGGTGAACCACCTGAAATTCAAATAGGCTGTTACAGGGACGACTCCAGGTTAACAGCGTCACTCGGGCTCATCATGCGGTTTATTCTGACAGAATAAAACCATTCGACGCTTGCGTCACTGAAATTTCCATTTGCTTTCATTCTGGCTGGCATTGCCGTTGCGCTGTGACGTTAGTTACGTAACAGTAAATGACAAAGCTCTCATGACAACTTCTCCATTGATGAGTAACGTACGTCACAGTCCTCTGCTTACTAGGCTCATTCATATTAACCCGAGTTGCTGGACAATTTGTCGTTTGTTTGAAATTATTTTCGAAATAGGAACTGTTCACTGGATTGGACTTCAAATCCAATGTTATATACAAATCCATTATTAAAAAATACTTAATTGCAGTGGCGTACCCAGAAAATTTTCATGGGGGGTTTCAAAGTGCCAAAATTTTTCTTTGCACTAAAATCGAAAGTATGATAAGAAAAAATATAAAACAAGCAGCAATACAATAC
>JGI24159J19872_10001305_pt1 | contig 26933 bp, 16 predicted proteins | sample Ectturendosymbi4_FD_19872 | JGI IMG/M metagenome (IMG submission 19872)
AAATTCACGACAACATAATTCTATGCGCAAGTGCTTTGAACAAGCTTGGAATTAGCAAAGGAGATGTGGTGGTCAACTGCTGTGGCAACTGTGCAGCTTATCCTGTTATTATAACAGCAACTGCCGCTTGCGGGGGTATCCTGTCAACTTGCAACCCTACTTACACAAAAGGTAATGAAAATACAAAATTGTACTTGGAACATAAATGCTGTAGCAACTGCTAGCAGCGCACTTTATTTGACTCTGAAAGTACAAAAATATGAAAACAGTAAAGTTTCTCTACTAGAATCATAATTTTATCGGTATGGAATAGTAGCCAAGTGCTTCGACATGAAAGCAGAGGGCGTGCTCTTAACAAAAAGTAATTGCTGAAAATACAATCAAAGGAGCGTCATTAAAACGTATTTCTTAACAATCTGCATTGCCCTTTGCCAACAGGATTCTGAGCTAATTGAGTAATTCTTTCCAAAAAACAAACTCTGTACAAAACATTACTCAGAATGTTGATCACTTGCTCCTTTATACTGATGTATAAGTTCAAAAAATTCATATCCTTTTTAAATTAATAAAAACGTCAACAAAAACACCACAAATCGACGCACAAGCAAAAGCAATTGCACAAGAAAGATGTGCAAGCTCTTAGTAAATCAACTGCTAACTAAACGAAAGGAATTACAAATGTGCTTCAAAGGTTAAACGTTGTGGGTGCTTTTTTCACGTGTTAGTGGTACATTGGAGATTATCTCAACGATATGCTCTTTTAAACATCGTTCCTGAAACATAAAGCTTTCAGTAAAGAAATTGTTCCAAACAGTGGTAACTATGTTGCAGATGAAATCCTGAAACAATTCGTTCAGTCAGAGCCGAAAATTGTGTTCGTCAATGACGTAATCGTCCCTTTGATGAAAGAGGTTGCAGCACGAGTCAAGTCCATAAAGGTTTGTCACTTTCGTCCTATGAATAACTGTTGTGGTGAAGCTTTGTACGTCTTAGCGAACTACGTATGGAAAAGGAATTTAATATCTTCTTATTTCACTCCTTCGGCATTTGTTTACATTGCAATATAATTTCAAAAGCCACGTGACTACGTTGTTTGATTGTATGTTTGAGGTTCGGTTTGGATAGGTCGAGAAAAGCATAGGTGCACTGTTCCAAAATGAAACAAGCTTCATAAAGTTTTGAACAGCAAATCACAATTCTAAACATTTTTTTCGAAAATTCTAATTTGTTATATGCAGTTGTCGGCGAATTTGAAACCAATGCTGGTTTGACCTAACGTTCCTTTTTCCAATATACAGTATTCGGATTCTGAAGACGACTGTGCGAAGAAAAACATGAAGAAATGTCTCCAGTCTAGAAACATGCTAGCTAGATATATGGAGCACGACCCTACACCTAAAAATTATAGTTCGTAACTCAATGTGCNTTTTTTCAGAGAACGCTCGTATAAATTTCAAAGCCAACGATTATACCGTGCTTCCTTTAATAACCATGTTATGAAACACTTCGATTTGACAAAAGGTGGAAGTTGAATAACTACTTGTTTGTTTGTTAACAGCTCAGATAAACTGCGGTATTTATTTTTTGTAGCCTCCAAAGCAAAATTAATTCCTCCAATAATTCAAACATCAACCCTGCATTTTTCGAAAATATTTTATTACGCAGCACATCTTCACCGTTGACAGCTCAGACAGATGCACAACATTCCAGCAGCTGATCGACACCGCTGACTACCGAGGTGTGGTTTGCTTTCCAACCAATAAGATTGCTGGTATATTCCAAACAGCAATCCATTTCAGTGTGCCTGTTTGCATGTAGGGAATTATTCTAAAATTGACATAAAATTTGTAAAATGTTTGGAACCTTTAAGCGGGAACGTTAACCAATATCAAAGGATTGATCAAGCTAAACTCGCACTACCAAAAATATAAATCATGTTCTTCTGTTTCTTTAGTATCCGTTTTATAGATGACCCCGGCACATGTTGTTGCTTAACAACAAGATGTTCTAATAATGGAACAATGGTCCAATATGGGTTCATAGCTGCGTAATAACGCTCATTAACGTTTATTATTCCTTGTCTTCTGTCGCTCCGGTTAGACAACCGTTTAGACGTGACACTACCGCAATTTTTTATTACTGCTTTGATGGCTATGTATCAACAGGCCCGTTGCCAGATTTTGAGGTTTGGGTGGACAAAATAAATTTTTAGGAGGGAAAGATTTTTGTTTTTTATATATGCCATAACAACTGTAGCATGACATGATACCAGTGTGGAAGGACCTCAGTACAACTTTTTATGTAATGTGCAATAGTGTTGCGAGTTGGCGTAACGATTAAAGAGATTGAAACTGAGCATTTGCAAAATTTGTTTTTGCCGATTTGAATCACATGCATATCTACATAAATATAAGAAACTTCCTGGGTACAACCAAATTTGATTGGGCACTTCCCTCGATTGAACCCCATGGTTACGGGCGTTTGTAACAATTGTCCAGTGGAAAGACAATGAGGTTGCTTACATTTGTTCCAATCATGTCAACGCAGAATTAAAGATAATGGTAAAATGTTGTAGTCAACAAAAAATGAAAAAAAATTATTATATTCAAACTTTTTGCTTTTATCAGCATAACCGCGGAATGAGAGGTGTGGATTTACTCGGAAGATTTGATAGTCAATATAGACCAACAAAACACTGCTGTACTAGCCTTCGTTTTTCAGCTTTGGCAAAAATTACTGCTTTGAAATTGCATGCTACAGCTGAATGCAGCCGTAATGGGATATACTTGAGTTTACACGGTCAGTTGACTGCTAAATGACTGCTAAAAACGTCCACGGTTCCTTTCCGTAAGCCCAGTGGGAAATTGTCAACACAAAACCTAGATTATATCACCCTGAAGAAGCAGAAAAGCAAAAAGGGTTTGAAATAGGTGGCAAAAACCCATAACAAAATTCCATGATTGCAATATTAGGCTGGGTGTGAAATGGTTTTCAGCTTATCACAAACAGAAACGCTTATTTTTATGTTTATTCAGTCCCGAGTGTTTGTTCTCATTGAATATACTAACTTTTATATACTTGCTAAGTATGATTTTAGTAAAGCGTGTAAATTGCAAAGGATTCTTGCAAGGATTTGATTTGGATGCGATTTGGACCATTGTTCCAAAAATGGAACAATAATTTTCACCTCAAATAACTTCTGTGCAGGTCGCAACAAGTACTTGTAAAATACACCATGACATTCACTAGTGTTTCTATGTTCGATCATTGTAACATTTACCATGAAGATCTTTTTTTGCAGAGTCAGCATTATTGAGCGAATAGAGGCCACTTAAACGTGAAAATATTTGAAATTTTTGACGCAGACGGGAGTAAAAAAATAAATTAAAATGAACTTTTGTGAGGCAAGCTTGCATTAAAGTGACCTATCATATAAATCAAAACGGATATGATACAATGAAGCGGAAACGGGCGTTGACACTGTAAAGGTCATGCCCCAAGAATGGAACAATGGTCATTAATGGGTTAATGATGATTACCACTTGCAATGCAGCAGTGGTTACAAAAAAGCGCAAGTAACGATTTTCTTTGCATTACAAAAAAACGTAGATACCATATGAGAAAGATGGTATATGCAACTACATTGCACTTAATTGCAGATTTTCCAAGGGATAGGAACATAACTTTCGATGATGTCATGCTTCTCCCCTATTCAAGCGGAACGACTGGTATGCCAAAAGGAGTGATGGTCACTCATAAGAATGTTGTTAGCGGCATTTTCATACGCAGGTACAGACTTGGCTTTAACAGTAAAGTATACTGAACATCGAATCTCTTTAGCGAATGTCAAGAATCAAATACCTTTGAACTGCTAGAAAATAGAGGCCAAATTACAGTTATTACGCTCTATCGGGATCAGACTAATCACAAAAAGACGTGCGTTGGAAACTGCAAAACAGGAAAATATGAACTGATTTTTATTTTAACTTTCTCATCGGATTCGTCATTTGATCTAGTACAGGGACGCCCACGTTTTGTCCGGGGGCCACGAAGGCTAGTACACAACAGTCCGAGAGCCGGACATCCTACATAATGTGATTGTTTCGAGATGCATTACAGTCTACGAAATCAAACTTTTTTTATAAATTTTTATTTTTTCACTATTGACAAAATGCTTTTGCGGGCCAGATGAGATGGCTTCGGGGGCCGCATTTCCTTTTCAATTGTTTGAAGACTCTGATCTAGTATTTAGCATACAAATTGCTGAAATAAGGCTACTGTCGGTGAATGAATGAAAAAGTTAAAAGAACCCAAAATTTGTCAGCTTCTTTCGAAGTAAAAAGAAATTTGAAACTACTTTTAATCTAGTAACCAAAACCTGTAAAATAAAAGTACACTCTTCATTCCCTTTCATTTTGTGTAACCTCACCGTCCGTGAAAGAATCTTAGGAGAGAACTTGTTTTCATTCTTTTGAAAAAAATGCGTTAAGAAAAAAACGCATTGAGCAATGGCGACAACATTTGTACTGGTGTCCATTTCCGGTTCCTTTTCAATTGTTTTATTTCGCAACGTCGATGGTCAAAACTTATGTCACACCTGCAGTTTCACAATCCGTCGCTCTTTTCTAGATTACTTTAAGTGTCTTCTTCGCTTGTCATAAATCCAAGAAACAAGCCAAAATCTTCGTAAGGCCACAGCGTTTGCTAAAAATCTTTCATATTTTTCAGTGCATACGAAAAAAGAATCAAATTAAAGCGAACTTTCAAAAATGTTATGCTATCTTACAGTATATGCAGCAAAGACATTTTGTCAAAACTCGTTTTGACAACACTACTAACCATTTCGTTCATGCTGCTATTTGTACAGTATATGCTTGCATACATGGAAGTGGGAATAAAAATTAAAAGAGACGAAAATACATGACGTGAAAACATACGAAAAGAAACCGGATAATGCTGCATATAGTTTTTGAACATGCCTTTCGGAATTTTTTGATTGGATTTAAGCCGACTTCAGTCACAATAATCGCCCGGCACAAAAACATGCTATGTCTGCAATTGCAACACGAATGCTACCTGGGTATACTGTTTTTCAAAATTACGCTGCATCCATTCACAGTTAAAGACTGCTTTTCTTTGTTGCTGGCTGATGGAGTCAGTTTTTATTTTATGTCTGCAAGGTCTCCAGTTTTTGAAACATCTGTTCTAATTTCTTCAACCTCGACTTCTTTTCTTACTCTTACCTATTGTCTGTCGAGTAATGTTGATGTTTTTCACTTCCAAACTTTCACTAGCCTTTTGATGTTATTTTTCTTTGCTTAGCTTTGGAAGAGTGAGTCTGATGGATATTACGTGGCTTCTGTAGTTTCTGCGTACAATTAAAACTTCTGCATTTTAACTCTCCAGAGCAGCAACACGACAATCACGATTGGATATAACTTATATGCCACTCCCTTTGTTCCACATCTATGGCATGCTGGGATCAATAGACAATCTCACGCGAGGCGTCAAAATCATATTAGAAAATCGATTTGATCTGCTCAACCTCTTTCGACAAGTTGAAAAGCATAAGGTGGTGCAAACATTTTTGAAATGTTTCATACCGGGTTGTAAGTTTATCTCCAAAGAACTTGATAACAATCTTCAGTCGTCGTTAACAATTACTTACGCAGTCGAATTTTCCTTAGATCACATCTTTCAGTGCTGTCCCTCCCATCCTGGTTGCAATCGACAAACTCCATCTTGCTGAGAAGTTTGATGTATCTTCCCTTCGGAACATAGGGTGTGGAGCAGCTCCATTGCCGGATGGCGTACATGAGTCTGTCGAGAAAAAGTACGGCGTCACCATTGGACAAGGTGAGATATTTGCAAAGCTTTCGATTAGATCAAGTGCAAACCGAACTGCAATCGGTTGTGTCTGATGGCTTCACTTTGTGAACAAAACTTCATAAAAAAACTTGTCAAATTTCAGAATGTCTTTAACTAAATGTATTCTCGATTTTTCCGTAATCCGAAAATTGAGCGTACTAATTTTTCTTAAGTTCGAACATCAGCGTTACGGCATGGGCATGCAGGCGATGCGATCGCATCCTCAAAGCTTAAATTAGTGATTATTCTGGAAATTTTGTCAGTATTTGGACATTGATGTTGATATAAAATGTATTAAGTAAGAAAAGCGCTTCACATTTTGGGTAAACCAAACTTTTGCGTAAATTACGGTGCAACTCAAATTTAAGCAAATGGAAACAGCGCCATCAAAGTTTGGGTCAAGTTGTAGAACACTTGGATAAAGAAGAGCAACTTCACTTAAATTTCAGTAAATTAAAACAGCTTCTTTCAAATTTCGGTGAAACTAGAACAGCTCAATTCACATTTGACAAAAACTGGAAGCTCAATTCACATTTGGGTAAAATTACAAAGCATCATTTTTATGGCATGCGGTGGTACTTCGTCCTGGACATGCAATATTTTGAATTACTCACCGTTCGGATTAACCCAACCTTTTCCTAAGCACCAAATTGTTTTGTGTCAGGCTTACATAAAAAGCATGGTGTTTGCGGTAGTCACAATGAACAGTATTAGAAAAAGATCTTACAAGACCAAAGTGAAGTGTGTCATGTGCAAGAAACAACTATCTGTGATCACAAAGAAGATTATCTTGAAAGAATACATGTAGTTGCTGCAATTGTTGAAATAGAGTGAACAAAATTGAGTTTTTCGTTTCTTTAAAGGAGCACAAACCGTAAGTTAAGAATTCTGCCTTCTAATTTAAATTGTACAGTGCATGAGGAAATTGTTACACAACTCACCTTTTATGTTGATTACTGATATTTGGCAATCAATAATTTGCATGCAAAACCTTGATTTTTTTATAATGGGAGGTTTGCGTCACAACACCAAGATCCACCGTTTAAACGCCATTTCTAGACAAAGGACACATTTTAGCAAATAATTTTGCATCTCCAAAAATATGCACTCCAGAAAACCTATGATTTTTAACCTATATTTTTTCTTCCTTGCAGGATGGGGTTTGACGGAGGCGGTTCCACCGACAACTCCGTACTATCCCAATTGTCCAAAGAAATCGGTTGGTTTAGTTGTACCAAACACTTTATTAAAAGTAAGATTACTTTTACACGAGGACTACTTTATTCTGATGAAAATCTTTAATGATTGCTTAACATGCATGGATTTTACAAAAGAACTAGAATACGGTATTGCAACAGAGTTATGAAAAGCTTAAAGTTAAAAGATCTTCCGGCATTTCTGCTTTGCTGATAAACTCACTGTTAGTGGCTTTATTATGCTAGATTTTGCTTGTTCACAGCATGCACATGAGGTTTAATGATAAGAAAATAGCTCAGTTTTTCAATTTGAACCTTAGATCAAAACAAAACAAGCTTTTGTAGGCAAATTCCTTTGTCCGCCTTCATGTTTGCTATAGTTTTAATGCCTGCACTTGTGATAAAGGCCTTTGGGAAAAAACTGCAAACAGAAAGTGATTTCGTTCTGCACACGTTGCTTTAGTGATTGTGATGTGCTCGAGTCATATTTATCGAGTTACGAGTCGGGTCTAATATCAAGCCCTTCAAGTCAGCGTCACCAAATTTTTCAAGAATCAAGTTATGACTTGGTTGAGACTAGTCACAGAGTCGAGTCACAAGAACTGTCGAGTCACTTCGAGTCACTAGTTGGCAAGGTCGAGTCAATGTCGATCCAGATGAATTTTGACATTTTCCCCATGTTTTTTGCTACGAAGTGACCCCCAATGACCTACAAAATGCGCCCAACGATACAAAATGGCGCCTACTGTTGTTTCAGCACTTATGTTACCACGTGACTTACATCTAAGTATTTCGTGCAGGAAGTTTTTTAGCTTTCGATTTTTCTTCTGTCGTTCACTGTCAGTCAATCCCACAAGTGTAGACTAACCTTGTTGCAACAAATATACCTGCTTGTCAATAAAAAAGTCCCTCAGTGAAAAGCAAAGACTCAGCTTTACCTCAGTGTTGGGTAGAACATCTGATCCTGAAAATCAACATAATACCACTAGCAGACAACCTTGATGGAGCGTTTCGGCGCACTCGGAAATTGCTCGACCATGTAAGATTTCCTGTAAAAGCATAAACTGGGCATATCCTGGTATGTGAATTGCTGTTTGCACATGACGTTGCTTTCGTTTCATTCAGCGAAACTGGCCTTAGTCACCAACGGTTTTTGCTGCTTGAACGCCTTTTCTCTGGTTGTTGGCAACACAAAGACGATTGCAAGTCACTGTTTGACATGAACTGATATGCCCGAACCGGATATCATCACGAACGGAACAATGCTCATAATTCTCACACGTCTTGCTACCTGGGTTCCTTTATGTCCACCTACTGGTGTCGTGAGTAAGAATTTCAGTCCGGAGTTGGGAAAGCAGCTACAGCACTCAGTCGTCTGAGTTCTAGTGCATGGGTGCTCTCCTTCAGAAAGGTTCCCAGGAGCTTGATATCACGTTCTTCAAGCTATCATCTTCTCTAGCAGAGGTTCTGCCACACTAGTACACATGGGCGCAATTTCGTTGTAAAATGTGGCGGGGCAACTTGGTGTGAAACCAAAGTTCATCGGGTCGATGGGAAAAAGAAGTTTTATAAATACAGATTTTCAATTTTGCTTTCAGGGGTGTTTTGAAAGCATCAATAGTCACGTTCTGCTTTTTCTTAACAGATGATTTACAAACAGGCACAAATTCGCCAAGTGTAAGAGTCATGGAATAAATATCTTTTGGATGGTTGGTCACTATTGTTGCGACGTAACAAGAAATCAAGCTAAATGTATAGGCCAGGGCTGCTTAATTATTTCAAGCAAAGGTCCAGTTACAAAAGTAAAAAATTGTTGAGGTCCTGTCACTCCCATGAAATGATACACATGTACCATGTCTTCGATCTTTCTAAGAAAAAACATGAATTGAGACTACAATACGAATATGAATATACGTGCATATACAAAATCGAGTAAATGGATATCAGTATTAACAGAACTTGTCAGCCTTATTTATTTTTATGCTGGCTGGAGAAATGGCATTTTCAAATTCTTGCCAGTTACTTGAATTTTGGTTCCAAGTAATGTCAGCAAGTCAAAGGCAGTGGTGAAGGTTTTCATTTGTCATACAGATTCAAAGCTTGTTCTTTATGGAGTTTATATTTGAAAACGCAGACTCGCACAAGTAGACAGATCAAAACATGATGACAATTTGCACTGCTAATTTGCGAAGAGTGGGAAATTGAGATTCCTTCATTTTACCAAAAAGTTAATTCTCAGATGTGCAATCACAAAACATTTTTACAGCTACATTCTCTTGGAATTGACTTAGCTTCAGTGTTACCTCTAAGAAAATTTTAAACCTGGCAAAAGTTCATTTCAGTGAGCATGAATATTTTAGTTATCAGAATTCTAAATGAATTGCAAACTTTTTGATTTATTAGAATAAGTATAAAATCTTATCCAAATACAAACAAAGCACCCACGCAATTCAAACAGCTTATCCTTTTGGAATGTTGCAAGTGCCCAAGAAATTTCACTGTGCAAATCTTCTGGTGGCACTGCGCAGTTGCCCACCTTTGAGGGAACATTGAATAGCTCTATTTGAATTTTGATTGTGTCCCAGAGTTGTAAGTCGGACCGGATTTCTCGGGTCAGACTGGGTTTCGGGCCGGATTTGGGCTTAAGTTTGTCAAAATGTTTCAGGCGATTTCGGGCCTGCACGCAAATTTTTTTCGCTACGACGGACACTTGTCGCCAGTTACTGTTGAAGCAATCGAGCTGAATAAATCTTCAATAAAAAATGATTGCTTGCGAATTATTTAGTCATGTTTACTTCGATACGTCACCAGTATCCCTCAGTTGCGCATATCTTGACTTACTCTTTAAATTTGGCTTTCAGGGCCTAAATCGGGTTTCAAAAATAAATGTCGGGATCAGGTCGGGTTTGGGCTTGTGCTTTCGGGCCAGGTTCAGGCTTCAAAATGAGGTGCGTTTACAACTCTGCTGCGTCCACCCATTTCTATGAGTGATAATTCTATAATGTCTGTCACGGAAAAAGCGTTTCCAAGAAACCGCAGCAACTGCTTTCGAAGAGAAAGGTCGTCAAATCGTATGCAAAGTTGATAATCAACTTTTCAATAAACTGAACATATATGGTATCTTTTTTGCCCTTACTTTGCTTCACAAGTCTCGGAAAATGATTGAGCTCAGTTTGGAAATCATGTTTAAAAATTTTTAACTTTTTCTGAAAAGCATGAATCAAACAAAAATTTTATGTTTAATTCTCTTAGTTCAAAATTCAAGTCGTTGAGGTGAGACATTACATCAGCCAAAAATCCAACATATTTCCAGCCACGTTATGAATTGCTAGAGCGCTCTATGTGCCAATAGTTATGCGCAAACGCTTCACTAAAGCAACAACTTTGAATTTCACTGTTGTTATTAACAAACAATGAAATGCAACCAAGGCAAGGGAATGGCTTCATCGCAATTTTCTTGCCTTGATTCTGTTTTTACCAGAATACACACTGCAATGACATGCGATTTGAATCAGAATAACACGGGCAACTCATGTGTGCTCTACACGATAGCTAGCAACAGCTTGGTCAACAATTATACAGTTAACGACGAGTTAATGACTCAGAATCACGGGTAAAATCGCTAGATTTTGCGATAAACACCTTTGATAGGCCGATGAGGTCCGGATTTCAGCATCCAAAGGTCCGGATTCGGACCGCGGTCCGCCATTTGAGTAGCCCTGGTATAGGCTATTTGGTTATCTGTTGAGCTATAGATCAATATACAGCTAAGTCAATACTTCTATAATGTTTTGATTGAAATCCTGTTCACTAATGGTTGAAGACAGTCTTTTGCAAAACTGCCCATCGTAAAAGTAAGTCTCTACAATTGTGCTGCTTTTTGTCTCCTGCAAAAACTTCGCAGAGATTTGCCTGAAAATGTAATTTTCTAACACTATAAACTTGCATCTTGCAAATTTTACGCTGTCTGTTTCTGAATCCATGACAACCAACGTCACAGCCAGTTGCATTTTTGCACGAATCAGATCATGGCTGGATTGTGGTCTCTCACATGTGCAGCTGTTAAAAACTCTAATTGCTTCAAGACAATGGCGTTTCTTACAGTATGCCACAGAGGGTAAAATGTCAGACGGAAGCAGTTAAATCGTTTGCGGTATCTAGAAACTTGCAGATTGCTTTTTCCTAAGCTAAAATTTACAAAAGTATCAGAATCAGTGATACCACACAAAACTGTTTCAACATCAGCATAGCTATGTGTAACTTACCATCTAACATGAAAAGCTCTTCACACAAAACGTGACAAACGTCACTTTTAATTTTTAAACTTGTGTAAATACAAAACTAAAGAGAAGAATGTTATGGGGACATGGCACGGGGGGACACGTCCCCCGTGGTCCTCACCTAATTGCACCCATGTGTAGTACAGTACTAAAATGCGTCCGCAGCTATAAAAATGATGAGAATCATTGTCCTTAAATGACTGTTGACAGAAATAATGCTCTTGATGTGACCTAATGAAGGCTTGATTAAACTTATTCGTCGAGTCCGCAGCGAGCGATCAAGCGACATAAAAGTAAATGAAACAACATGCGCGATGTCAACCGAACAGGAACTTCTGAACAAAGCTGGAGGCGCAAACAACCAACGCCACGTCGCAAATGCGCTCGCGCGTGTGACAATACAAGAAAACAAAATAACGCCAAATAGGGACAGCTCTTTTGAAAAGATGTTTGCGGTCTGACAGGGTTTTTCAAGTATAGTTGAAGGCAATGCAGAGTTTTTCTTAAAAAATTCTTGAAGTGTATGGACCAAGGCTACTCCATTTTGAGGCAAGTTCGCTGTTTACTGAGGCCCGGTGATGTATGTTTCCATGCAACCATGAGAATGCCAATACGGGGTTTTGAATTACACTCCTTTGACTATTTTCGTTAAAATGTAATAAGACTTGGATTTTCATCTTGAAATGAAATACAAAATTTATTTTTTATTTATTGGCTACGCTCAGACACGTGGAACATATCACAGGGACAGTCTCGTCGTCGCGGGAGGCTTTGGTAGACCTATCCCCCCAAACAAAGCTCCAACCCCCCAAATTGGAATATGAAACACTATAAATCAGTGGAGCTTTTGCCAATTTTTTAGCATGTCAATTCCCCTGCACAAACGTGAAGCTCCCCTATTAAACTTTTTGGCGACGGTTCTGACAGGGGATAATTTGAGAACAAGAAGATACAAAATGTTTAAAATGTTTAGGCACAAATCATGGCAAGGTGGTTTTTGTAAGGTGATAACAAAGAACTGAAAATGAACTAACTTTTAAACAGTGCACCAGTAACTACTGCATTTGTTCATTCACATGCAGAAATTTTATATATTGGTAGAAAAATGGAGATTTGTGAAAAGCAACAGAAAACTGAAGTGAATGGATAAAAAAGTTAGGGAAGTATAAGGTGCTTCTAGCGTTGGTTGTTATGCTTGTTTAGGGGGACAAATTGCTTGTCGCATTCCTTGTCAGTTGCCGAAATCTTGGTTGCAAGAATGTAACTGCAAGTCGAAGACATTTACTCAGTTTTTTTAAGGTGTTTTAGGGACCCGATTCGGGTCCCCAGAATTGAAAATCGGGTTCCTAGAATCAGAGAAAATTATCATCGGGTCCTTAGAATCAGAGAAAATTGGGTCCCTAGAATCAGAGAAATCGNGTCCCTGCAGGTCCATACCGNGGACCTAACATTTTCCTTAAAAAAAAACTGCATTTACTAGTCATACAGGAGCAAAACNTATTCTTTACGAAGTTCATAATTTAAACTGCAGTTTCACAGTAATAAGTGGGCACAAGCGTAGTGAAAATATGAAGTATTAATCTTGGAAGGTAAAATAATTGGCAGTAGATCCTTTGACCAAAACTCTCGTGCACAATCACGGAGTACTTTCTGNGCTACATTCTCNTGGTCGTCAATTAATTCCAGTTAGATTTTTGCAGCATCTATCCATTTGCCTGTATGTTTTGTTTCGACTGAAAATTCTGTCATTAGAACGGGACTTTGAATTAACAGCAGTAACAGTTCACAGAGAGCAAAATCGTAAAAATATGCCTCAAAATTATTGATCAACTTCTCAATAAATTAAGTAGATTTTGGAGCATAAAATTGGGATAAACTTAACAGTTTCATCAACACTGAAAAAGCCTTCAAAAAGCTATACATATTTATTTTGAGACGTTTCGGATTATTCTTAATCCATCTTCATTTTTTGGTTGCTTTATTTTTTGACTGAAGATGGATTAAGAATAATCCGAAACGTCTCAAAATAAAAATTCATAGTTTTTTGAAGGCTTTTTTAGTGTTGATGAAACTGTTAAGTAGATTTTGTATCTGTATTCTGTCTCGTTATTACGCTGCATGCTCAAAGATTTGGGAAATGAAAAGCTGCTCTGAACATCGTGTTTGAAAATTACCATTGTTTTCTGGAAAGCTCAAAATATGAAGTACAGTATGTGTTTTTCTGCTTGCAGTTTGATGTTAAGCCCGTACAGATGTGACTTTATTCCAGTCAGAAATCTAACAATTTCCGTGACGTATCATATCATCTTCCATCTCCAAAACATTCATAAACCACCTTTTACTCCGCACTACTCTGCAAACGAGTTCATACAACAGTGGTCAATCATGTCCACCTCATGTGCAAGATATTAGGTGCTGAAAGCAAAAGCTACGATCACATGCGCTTGCCTGAGAGCATAGTTCTCTCTCGGATGAGCGTGTTTAGTGATAATTCTAACAAAACATCGGTAACCGCGTTTGTCTGATGGAAGAGACTTATCCCTGTGCATATAACACTCACCCACGGTTTTGGACCAATATTTTGTGAAAAACAATGAGCGCTATATGTGGATGAATGCAGTAATGTTTATCTCACCTTGGAGCCCACTGGTGGAGGAGGAGGGGTGCAGGTCCGCCAGTTGAAAACCTCTGGTATAGGCTGTGATCAAAGTTGACGTCACACAAACCAAGTTACACTTTTTCTTCATTTTTCATAGAAGGTATTCTAGTGGCGATGAAAATCATACACTGGTTGAACCCATAAAGTTGAAGACATTCACGAAATCTGTGCTATAATCATTCTGCAACAAGTTACCGTAAACCTTTTTCCTATGACAATTCAATGCATTGATAGAACAGCACAGTAAACAAACCCAATTTCTATCAGGAATTTTCAGCGGATTGTGACCAAGCGTGTAGTCAGAAAATTTGTTTGTAAGGTCGAGAATGGCTTAGTAAAATAAATGGTTGTCTTCACGCGTTTGTGATATTTTTTTGGAAATGTTCGATAGTTTCCATCCAAAATATGGGAGGCAGCCGCGCCTTCCACCCTGTGGCTACACCGTTGGTTACATTGCTGTAATGATAAAGCAACTGATTGCAATTTGCGTTAATTTGAAAACAAGCTGTTCATTTAGAGGCTGCAGATTTTAATGGATAACAAATTTCTAGGTAATTGACAAGGAAACTGGAAGAGAGCTTGCTGCGAATCAATCTGGTGAACTCTGCGTCAAAGGACCATTGGTATGTGTTGTGACGTTTTTTATTGTTAATTGTTCTAATTGTCGATCTTCGTACCAACTGCAGTGGATGAGGCAAAAAATTTTGAAGTACACTGTTACATAATCGTTTTCACGTAACTAGTCTCCACAAAAGCAATGAAGATGAATCAATGCGCAATTTGTTAACACAGTCGTTTTCAACCTGAGGATCGCGACGCCGCAGGGGTTGTTTACTTTTTTCTAGGAGTCGCAAGAGTTTTTCATAAAAATATTCATAAATGCTTGTACATTATCCATTTCTTATATGGAACCACTTCTTGTCGTAGCCAAAATAATGGGATCACCTGGAAAAAATGATCGCCTACTTTTTCATTCAAAATNATTTTAAGTGTTNTTATGACCATTACAAAGTTTTGAGTGTGTTGATGACCATTACAGTACTGTTGCGTTTGGCAACGCACGAATAACTTTGTGACGTAAGAATGTGCTGTGTTTGTAAATAACTCGGGAGTGATTCTATTTTTGGCTTGTGCAGCGGAGTGATTTGTATACTGCCCGGGTCTCTAACTGATGCTGCCATGCTCATGATTATATATGAGTCTTTGTTCAACACAGTGATATCGTACGTTATTCTTTAGTCATTGTGATTTTCTATTGTGCAAACACAACTGCATTACATATGTCTCACTGGAAATTTTCGGAAGGGGGTCGTTAGGTTAAATTGTGTTGCAAAATGGGTCGCTGCATATAAAGAGTGAAAACCACTGTTTTAACAGGAAATAGATTTCACTGAAGACTATACGCATCCTTGGTCCTTAATTATTATTATTCAAATAAAATCTTTCTATTGTAGAAGTGTACTGTAACTATATGGGGAATCTGTTTTCAATCAACACAAATCAGGTGTTTTCTGATTTCCGCATCACAAATCATTGTCATAATTAACCGACCAGAATCTAAAACACATTTTGTGATACTGGACAGGTTATGAAANGTTACTACAAGAATTCAAAGGCGACTGCCGAGACTATTGACGCAGAAGGTTGGCTGCACACTGGAGATGTCGGTTATTACGATGACAAAGGATTTGTTTACGTCATCGATCGCATCAAAGAACTCATTAAAGTTAAAGCGTTTCAGGTAAAATATTGCACATATTTCTTTTCAACAATCGTTTCTTGANGGACAATAAAGTTGCTATGTGCGCAGGTCGCTCCTGCTGAGCTTGAGGAGCTTTTGATGCGTCATGATAAAGTTGCTGACGTGGGAGTGATTGGGATTTCAGATCCGGTCTCGGGGGAAGTCCCGAAAGCTTTCGTCGTGAAAAGAGACAAGTCTCTAACCGAGCAGGAGATTCATGAATTTGTTAAAGGTGACTGATTAGACTAATTTGAACTGGAGCCATGAACAAACTTATGCTTAAAAAATATTTTGTAATTATCAGTACTTTCATTCTGTTGTTATTCAAATGAAATAAACAAATCGATGTTTTTAAGTGGAACACGTCAATCAAATAAAAGGTTTAAATGTTTGGTTTGAAAAACTAAGGCTTATACCGTTAAATTCTTCGATGTAAGGAATCTACAAGTTGCGCTTTGTAATAAAATGAAAAGCAATCAATGAAGTACCTGATAGGCTAGAGACGTATTAAACCAATCCTCTGTGAAATATCACTAAATATTTAAAAAGAGTTTTGAAACATCTCCAACGGCTAAAACTGCAAAAATTTGCACTTGGCAAGTGTTCCAATTAAGATTATAAGGACGTTATGAGTTTCTTGAAGAAAACATAATTTTTTGCAGACAAAGTTTCAAAATACAAGTATATTCGTGGAGGAATATCTTTCGTTGAGAAAATACCGAAGAGTCTCAGTGGGAAGATTCTTCGAAAAGACTTGAGGTTAATGCAGAAACAACACGAGAGGAAATCTCTTAGTTCAAAATACTGAAATATCGCTTTCTTGCCGTCATTTCTTTGGAGCCTAATTTACTCGTTGCGCATTGCGTGAAGTATTTTTTATTGCGTGATCTATTTTCGCCATTTTCGTTTATCAAAGATTACTCCAAATGTTCTTGAACAATTTTCCTGGGACAATCCTATGCAAATTGTTTTTTGAATATTTTATTGTTTGAAGGAAAGAGTGACTAACACTTGACTGAAATGCTATGTTTCTTTCTTCTCATTGGTGACCGTTTTAAAACCGATTAGTAGACTAAGTTAAAAAAAAATAATTTTTGCGGTTTTGCGGTAATATGTACATAATTCGCGATGATCTTAATACAGTTAGAGTTTTTCTTAAAATTCATTTTATAAATTACTTTTTGGTCATATGATTTATCATAAGCTTGGAATCTGACAGTGTGTCAGCTGGTATATTGGTCATTTTTAATCGACATTTTAGGCATATGTACAAGCGCAAATGACAGTAGAAAGCATTTTTAATGTCAAACGAATTGTCCGCAAAGAATACGTCACAACGATTATGCAGTAGTGCCGTGCATACCACTTGGTGTGAAACGCCAAGTGCGAAACACCAAGTGCGTAACGCCAAGTGGTATGCACGGCTCTGCTGTATAATCGTTGTGACTGCCAATAAATTCAGCAGTGATATGTCATGTGCAAAAAATAAATGAAATTGTACTGCACATTCGTCTGGATTAAATGTCTGAATTATGATTAGTTCGGATATCAAAAATTTTTACTATCTGGATAACGGACATATCCGTATATTTGCATTTTAGCTAACAGGTTAACCGGATAATAATTCCCGATTGTTATGCCAATTGATTCCACGAGATTTGCGGTAATAAATGATTGCAAAACCATGACACAGTTTTATTGCACAAATAAAGGCATGCAGTGTACGAACGTATGTGAACAAAATCGTGCTTTTTCAACGTGTACTGCTTCTGCATCGCATTTCTTATGGAGCACAACGCATCCATTGTGGAGTTGTGCAAACGAGACCTATTAAAATGACAATTACAGGGTTTTGCAGAACTTAGGTCGGCTGTATCTGGAAACAAAGAATGTCCCAACTTACTAAAAAAGCGTAAAACCCATTAATACCGTTACGTTTTCATCCGTTCAACTGACAGAGGTATATCCGGATAACGGATAGCAAATATGCTCTAGTTTACCGGTAATCGTTATCCGGATAATCCAACCCTAGTCTGAACTACAGAAGGAGAAGGTTTTACCTGGTTTAAAGTTAACGAGTAAAGGTTGAAAGCATTAACAAGTGGTTTCACAAGCTACATTTGATGGAATACACGGTAATTATCTAAATGTAGTTAGGAAAGATTTGTGTTGTTAAACAATTGTGCAAATACCACACACAAGTACCAATTCGTGTCACAAAATTGTTGCTCAGGAATATGCACCTTGCACATCATCAAGTAATCTATCCATGGTATTCAACAAAACGTGTGTGTGGGTGCAGGTCCATATGACATTTTATGCAAAGGAATTTGTTACATTTTCTGCATGCAGATCACTGTCGTTGAGTTTCTGTGCAGTTTGTGTCCACAAGATGGGCTTTTCTATGAATTCTTACAACGTCAAGAAGTTGTTTATTGGTTGGGGACGAACACCTTTTCTTGCTCCCAGATTAGGTCCTGCTAGCAAACAAATCATAGCTTGTCTTGTAAACTCCCGCAGTGAAATCCTGTGGCCAACAAATCTGTACAATAAACACAGATTTGCAATGCTGCCATTGATGCAGAATTTCAACAGTGTTTATTGTATAGATTCGGTCTCTAAGTCAGTCAACCAAGTTTTCTTCACATGTTGCTTTTCAGTTTCCATTCTTTCATTGCTCCATGTGCAAACCATAGCATTAAATCACCGTAGCGTGGACGATTTGACTCCGCATGCAATTTCTGTTCATTTCCCCGACACGTCACCGTGCTCAGTTGACGGCGGTACGATCTAACTCTTTTCTCTTTTTGCAAAAACTGCCAAGCAATTGTGATTCAAACACGATGCCTTCTCTCATAATTTCAACCCTTGCGAGGTTTGCCGCTTGGACTTTCCGATCGCACTCGCAACACAGGCTTGCACTAGCTTTTTATGACATGGCAGTGCCGTGAAGTTCACCTGGACTTGAAAAAGGTGCTATTTATGTCATCCACTGGGACAACCACCCATTCAGGCAGCAGATTAATAACCATATTTTTTTAAACTCTTGTACTGGAAGTTCAGTGAATCACTACGAGGTCTTAAGTATATTATGGCTACATCTAGTTTCACCGTGGCACTGACACCACCACGCTGAAACAGCCAAAATATAGGTAACTAAATTTGTATAGCAGAAAAGCAAATTACCAGAAAGTAACCACCACAGCACTTATTTAGCTAGCTAAACTTCATAAACGTAAGTGGAGATGAACAATTTTTAAGAGAAAAAGACAGATTGTTCACGCAGCAATATTCACCATGAGGAGATCAAAACAAGCATACAAAACACAGAAACGTGACGTGCAATTCGTATTTATGCACAGATGAAAGACTACCAACACAAATAACAGTACTTTACAACTTACATTTGCACGTCTTAATGGTTGAACCCTCATAACACCAAACAGTTTAGGCCAGGGTGGTCCAAGACTGCGAGCATGAAGAGCCACATTACGGTTCAAGGAAAAATTTGCCGGCCGCAAAGAGAGAAACTCCATCGCAATTAAAAACTCGTTTGCTGTTCCAATAGACCTACTGTTTGCTGCATACCTAACGCAATGTTGGCTTCTAGGGCAAGTTTGAAGTTTTCTGTTTTTTTGTTTGGAACTCAAAATAGAGATTTTCTGCTAGAAAAAAGATACTCAACACACCAATAAAATAACAAAACAATATATTGTTTCTTGGTTTTGGTTATTGTGTCAATGTCCGCTTTGATTTGGGGAATCAAAAGACGCAAGCAGGCGTCCAGGGTTTCATCAGCCATTCTGCTCCTGTGTCGCTTTTCAATGGCTTCACAATTGAGAAAGCACTTTCGCAAATCTGCGTGCCACCGAATATGGAGCACGTCTTCATTGCAAAGTCTCTTAAGCAGGGAAACTGCTCTTTGCTCACAAGCTTCCAAAAGGCGTCGTAACGCTAATTCTTTCTTGACAAAAGAAAAGGATCTGACTGCAATTCACCTAACTCTTGCTGAAGTTATGGTGGTTGAGAGTCTATGCCTACTCCTAGCAAATTGCTGAAAAGCTCAACGTTTGTTTTCCACAAATCAAAATCTGCGAATTTGTCATTAAACTCATCACAGACGTCACCAATTTTTTCAGAAAATGCAGAAAATGAATGCATTTTCCTATCCAAGTAATTCACTGCATGAAGGAAAATGGGTCGCACCATTCCTTTGCAAAGAAGCCTTGAGTAGCACACGTTTCTTGTGAAAACCTTCAATATGTCCAACCAGTTGCGATATATTTTGTTTCCTACCTTGCAATTTCATGTTTAGGATGTTCTAGTGATTACGAATGTCAGTCAAAAACGCCAACGAATGAATGAAAGTGCCATCACTCAACTGAAGTTGGCATTTCTCAGGTGCTCCTTCTGTTTCACTCTGGCGAAAATTAAAATTTCTTATCGAAAAGCAACGAGATGTTTCAGTGTTTTGCCCGTAATTAACCACCGAATTTTTTAGAACAGTGGCACATCTTCATATTCTGCACCCACGTCTTTCAAGAACTGGATGAAGAAGGGGCCATACCCCATCTGTGCAGCAGGAGCGGAAACGTCCGACACCGGTGCGGAGGCGGTTAAGTCGGATCCCCGTTGTTCCTGGTAGGGCCATTCCGGAAGGGTGGGTGCCGGTGTCGAGGATGAAGGTATTGAGTCTCGTAGTGCTCTCCAACCAATCCGCATTCCATCGGTGATCCGCCCAGAGCGCCGCATTTCCGCTGTTGTCATCAGCAGGTCTGTAACCAGGGAGGGTGCAGTGGGGGCTTCGACACCCCTGCAAAATTTTTCGCCCCCCCCTATAAAAACATGTTGGATATAGTTAAGAATTTTTGGTCACTCTCAGAAAATTTTTCGTCCCATGGTGTCTCAAGCTGGTTACGGGCCTGGTAATCAGATGAACTGATGAATTGTGCGGCTGGTACAAATGGGTGTTTCGATTTGAGATGCCGTGCGTTCCACCGCTGAACGGGTGAGAGCTTCTTCTTGCGTGTGAGGAGAAGTTCAAACAAAATCCACAAGTCCTCAAGGCATTTAATGTTGTTGATGTTAGGGGCCTCAAATCTTCCAGGAGGTTCCGAGGGCGGTGGATGGCACAGTCGAAGATTATATGATTGGCCGACTGCTCCTCAGCGCCATAGATGCATTTAGGTGTATCTAATGCAGGGGTCTCAAACTCAAATTGCTCCGTGGGCCACATCAGGACTTACAAGATAACCCGCGGGCCGCATTGTGACGCTGACGCAACAATAGCTGTACCTGAACCTAATTTCGCATCTTATTTCCTGCGGAAAGTATCATGAACGATAGGCAAATCATTTCTTGTCGACTCTACGTTCGTGTTAATCAGTACTAGCCGTCTAAGGAACTTGTTCACTCGCTAGCTGAGCACTTTTAAGCGTGGGTGAGTAAACTAACGTAAAATCTATTCATTTCGTTCATTTCCATGCCCGTTTTTACACTGAGGAGGGTTGCGGGGGCAACATCCATAGGAGAACTTGAAATACCTTACGGTCAACAGCAATTTCAGATAGTTCTTCTGGCTCCACACCAAGACGGGACCAAGCAAGGTCGGAGATGCAGTTANTTGTTTAATGCGACATTCACTTTTAGCAAATAAACTGAAGACAATTTAATAAATAGCAAGGTTCAAATATGTAGGCGTACATACTCATTCATTTACTCATTTTCGTGCCCGCTTTTCCTTTGGGATCTATCCTGGGACATTCTAGACACATGGCCGAACTAACATAGCTGGGATCTCTCGATTCGGGGAATTGGCTTTACATCCTGGGCTTTATGGACTTCAGACCTGTGCTCTTTGTCACGAAGTGCCGCATCGAGAACTCTTCGTAAATATAAAATCTCTGCCATTTGTTCCTTTGACAGTATTCTTTCAGCCGACACCTACGGTTCATAACCACAGGTGAGGATCGGAAGAAAGACCGATTTAAAAAAACTGAAAGCTTTGCGTTCTTCGAAAGCTCCCGTTTCGTCACCATGGAGCAATAAAGCTCACGCAGAACTGCGTTTGCTTTACCAATCCGTCTATCAAAACCCTTTGTTCCGACTTCCGTCACTCGTGAACACCAGCCCTAAGTGCTTGAACGTCACCACCTACTGCAGTGTATTTCTGCTCTCTTGCAGAATACACTACCTTGGGAGTCTTAACAGACACAATACCTCAATCGTTTTAGAGCTGTTTTTTGTTTCTGCTTGGTCGCACGCGGCAGAAAACCGATCAAATGCGTGCTGAAACCCTGTTGAGAAGATCCACGAATGCAGTACCAATTCCTCGGCAAAAAGAAAACCGTTCACCCTGCAGTACCCAACAGTGACACCCCTGTCGACGCGTCTGTGACTGGCTATCCAATTCATATAGACCAGGACTCTTCAACATTTTTGGGAGAGGACCACATAAGCTATTGCATAACAGCTCGAGGGCCAGACATCTTGTGTAATGTGATTTTTTCGGTATATGTTACATTCTACCATATCAACACATTTTAGTAAATATATTATTTTTTCATTATTGGCAAAATGTGTTTTGCGGCCGGGTGAAATGGCTTCGCAGGTCGGATTTTGCCCGCGGGCCGTAGTGTGGAGAACCTTGATATAGACTATGAAGAGGAGTGGTGACAGCACACACCATTGTCGGAGTCCAACACCAACGCTGAACGGTTGTGATTGAACTCCGTCGACAGAGACACAATCTTCTGAGCAAGAAAACAGTTACTTGACGGCCAACAAGAGGCACCCTTCAACGCCGTACTCCCACAACACCCCCAAAGATTTTTACGAGGAATCCGGCCATATATATACTTTCCCCAGGTCGACAAAACATGTGTGTAAGTCTTTGCCATGCTCTCAGCATTTCTTGAAAATTTGCTGGAGAGTGGAAATTTGTTCTGTGGTCCTACGTCCGCGACGAAAACCGCATTGGGTATAATCCAGCTTTGGTTCAATTATTTTTGCGGCATCTTGGCATACACTCTTTCTGGGAGACTTAGCATAGGGAAGCTGCGGCAATTGATTCATTCACTCCTGTCTCCATTTATGCGTGTGGGGATGATCAATCTACTAATATTTCGGCACTCTTCTAAAACGCCATGCCACTTGACACACACGAGTCAGCCAAATCATCCAGCATTCCAAGTTCCCCTAGTTCACTATCAAACTTTTCGCAATTAGCTTTAAGCTCGGATTTAGCAGTGGCATCAGAAAGATTATACTGATGCAATTGCACAGTTATACGGAAACTTTCACCTGCACAAAGTCAAAATATCCCGCCTGAAAAACTTTGCTCAGTGCTTTTGGGTGAAGTGCCAATGTTGACAAAAGAAAAGCACCATGTTTAATTTTTTGTTTTTATAAGCCGCAATAAAACAACGCACATTGTTTTATTTATATTTTCTGACAGCTGCTTCAGTACGGCCCAAATAGCGAAAACCTCACTCTTAGCTCTCACTGTTGCCTCACTCAACAACCACCATGCGCGCTGCAACCACAGACTTTGTCTTCATTGTAGTCTGATGCATCGCCAGGCAAGCCGACCGCAACGATGAAACAGTAAAGCACTTCCATAATTGGATTAAAGTGCTTTCGCAGTTTCGTACACCATTCTGTACAAATCCGCGGCAGTATAGTAAGAGATCGAAGCGAGGCGGTGCACATGACAATGCACAGATACCAAACGTACAATTTTCGCTTCCAACTTCTGCGCCAGAAAATTGTGTCGGCCTGTGACATTGCAGCTGTCTGTTGTAATAGCCAGGTGCAGGAAAACATGCTTTTCTCAAATCGTTTTACTTCAATACAAGGCAAAACCATATCTCGGCTTTCAGAATTTAGGGTGTCATTGCAAAATTTTAGGGTGTCATTTTGACACTCAAAAACGGCTTAAAAAACACTGGCTGCAAACACAAAATGCCGATAGTAGAGCCCTGTACGCCCTGCACAAATAACAGGGAAAATTTTGCGAACGACCAATTCTCGGAATATTGTTTTAAAAAATTAAAAGCAATATTAAAGTGATTCATCAATTTGTCTTGTTTTCCTACGGAGGTCTTATAGTTGTAGGTTATGTCTTGTTTTCCTACCGAGGTCTTGTAGTTACAGGTTACGATCTCATTACGGGTTCACTACTGTACGAGAGATGAACAGAAAGAAAGTCTTCAATAGGGGGGCTAGACATTCTAAAATTTGACAAAAACTCCACTGATTTACAGAGTTTCATCCTGCAAATTGGGAGCTTGGAGCTTTATTTGGGGGGCTAAACCCACCAAAGCCCACCCGTTTCAGTCCCTCTGCGGTCAGTTTCCATTTTTTTGATGGTTGATTGGAAGTGTCTTTGTTCTCTGTGTGAAAGTAAAGGATGAAGAAAGAAGAGTTTAATTTGAAACTACGTTTCAATATAAATCGACAGTGTGGACAGACTTCTTATTAATCAAATGTCTTGATTGTATAACCCAGGGGTGGGCAAACTACGGCCTGCGGGCCGCAAGCGGCCCGCTGGCACTTGCAGAAACTCGTTCGCATCGTTTTAATTAAGTAAGTCATATGACAAAATATTTGCGAAACTTTCTTGCGCATATTTTACTAAATCGCAACTGCAAGTAATCAAAATAGTACTTCCACTTTCCTGCAAATAGCTTTTCATTGTTTTTTGAGACGCAAAGTTGAATGTTTGTGATTTCGACATAATTTTTGTTAAAAAATAAAAGATTTGCATTTTTACTCTATTAAAACAATGAGTGCTGATAAGAAGCCCAAGATTGAAGACGAACGTCGAATTTTTAATGAGGAATGAACTGTAAAATACTATTTTAGGAAAGTTGGGAATAAAGCAGTTTGCTTGTTGTGCAGTGAGTCCGTGGCTGTTTTCAAGGAGTAAAATTGAAAAAGGCACAGTCAAACCAAGCTTGTAAACTTTGGACAAAATTTCACCAGTGAAGAAAGAAAACGGAAATGCCAAGAGCTCGTGAACACGCTGAAGAAACAACTGAGTGTTTTCACCAAACAGTCGATCATAAAAGATGCTGCAACCGAAACCAGTTTTATGGTTTCATACAAACTTGCAAAAAGGAACAAGCAGTTTTCAGATGATGACATTATCAAGAAATGCATGTCTGACGTAGCTGGTATCATGTGTCCAGAACAGAAAACCAAAATAGATAGCATTGCCTTATCGCGGAGAACTGTGGTTAGACGCGTTGAAAAAATAAGTGACGATGTCATGAGCCCACTGAAGAATACAAGCAAGCAGTTTTTGTGGTATTCGCTTGTATTGGATGAAAGCACTGACGTACAAGGCACTGCACAGTTGTTGGTATTTATACTGGGATTGGATGCTAATTTTCAACTGACTGAAGAGATACTTAGTGTCGAGCCCCTAAAAAACACAACTGGTAAGGACTTGTTTCATGCTGTTAAAAACTGCATTGAAAGAACTGGGTTGGAGTGGAACAATATGGAAAGTGTGACAACTGATAGAGCTCGTGCTTTGACAGGAAAAAATGTAGGGCTGCTAAAGTTGATGAATGACAAGATCAAAGCAGAACATCCTAGCCATGCCCTCGTACCACTTCACTGCGTCATCCACCAAGAAAGTCTGTGTAAAGTTGCGCTGAACGATAGCACGTTACTGATTCAATTGTCAATGTTGTCAATCTTATCAGAGGCAGGGAGCTTAATCACAAGCAGTTCTGGGCATTGCTGGAAGATTTAGATACTGAACATTTGGATGTCCTCTACCACAGCCGTGTCCCCTGGCTGAGCCTGGGCAAGGTATTGAGGAGAGTGTGGGAGCTAAGAGAAGAAATCGTGATTTTCCTGGATATGAAAAGCATTCAGTGTGACTTTAGTACCAATATTGTTGATGATGAGTGGAGGTTGGACTTCAAGTTTGCCATTGATATTATGAAAAAGTTGAACGAGTTGAATGTAAACCTTCAGGGAAATGGTATATTTGCACACGAGATGTACGTACACGTTAAACATTCCAAATGAAACTGTCAATGTTCTCCAGGCAAGCTGGTAACAACAGATTTTGTCATTTTTACTTTGCTGAAAGAAGCAAACATTTCTAGTAAACTTGCAAAGTATAAAGTTCAGTTGGATGCCTTGGTTGTCGAAATTCACAGAAGGTTCCAAGACTTTAAGAACCTGGAACCGCAGTTTAATATACTCAGCTCTCCATTCACTACAGACGTTTATTCAGCTCCTGAGGATATACAGCTGGAACTGCTGGACTTGCAAGCAAATAATGATTTGAAATAGAAGTTTAAGTCAGATTCACTGCCTGACTTCTAGAAGCCATTGTCTGACAATTTGTTTTCAAACTTGAAAAACTCTGCTGCTAAGTTTTTGACATTGTTTGGATCCACGTACATTTGCGAACAAGCATTTTCGTGTTTAAAGATAAACAAGTCGAAGGACAGGTCTTTACTGACAGACACCAACCTGCATGCTCTTATGAGGATATCCACCGGCAAACTTGCTCCCAATTTCAAGAAGATTGTGAAAAACTGTGAACAGTTGCACAAGTCTCATTAAGTTTTGTGATTGGTATATTTTTTATAACGTTTTATTGCTACTGTAGAATTTTGTGAAACATTTTCTATCTTCATAAAAATTTAGAATTTTATGAAAATAGTAAATATTTCAGTTCTAACTATAACTGCATAAATAGCATTAAATGTGCATGAGCGTGAAATACAAAAATTGTTTGTAATATGAATATGTGGTTATTTACACACTGCATAAATTTTCCTATTTTGTAACGAGAGTGTGCGGCCCTCGGCTTCAACATTTTTTTGAAATGTGGCCCTCCGTGCAAAACGTTTGCCCACCCCTGGTATAACCGAAAAACAGAGTGTGAAAAATACCCACTAATGATGCCCTCATTGCAATATTGAAACAAACTTTCTTGCATTCAGTTATGAGTGGCAAAGTTTACGTAAAATGTTGACGTTTGGCAAGGCTGGCTTGCTATTATGAAAAACGCCAATGTGAGTGGTTTAGATCAGTGGTCGCCAACCACCGGGTCGCGGACCAGTGCCGGTCCATGAGGAGTTCGTTACCGGGCCGTATCATTTGCCAGGTAAAATGCTTTGAAACATTTTTGTAACGTTAGAAGCAATTACTTTCGGACG
>JGI24159J19872_10001308_pt1 | contig 26926 bp, 12 predicted proteins | sample Ectturendosymbi4_FD_19872 | JGI IMG/M metagenome (IMG submission 19872)
GGCAAGCACGGCCACCGCTTTTGTTCGCCCGCAAGCACGAAACACCGCATTGAAGCGGAAAGTATTGACGGAAATTGACAATTACTCTGTTCGGTTTCGCCAGCAGCGGTGCACTTCGTTTGCTGACCAAGGATTTGGAAGCAAAACGAAAATTGAGAACCAAAAGACAACGCAGGCAGCCCACATTCGACTTCCCTGGAGTACTCACTACTCACGTCTTAAGCTGAAGGACTTCACGTAAATAACTGAGTAAGAATAGCATGTCTTTTATTAGTGATTGAGCAGTTGATGATTTTATTTCAAACATACTAATTCTTGGCGGCTTGTTCCAGAACTGAAGCCATTTGAGACGTCTAGCTTGTGCACAATATAATTGGAATCACGTGAACGTCATCGCTCCTCCTCAATAAGCTTCATTTCACTGACAAGCCATTTTGGCTCTTTTTACATCGAAAACGACAAACACGGTTTAATAAAGCAATCCATTGATTTATTTTTACGAATCGAATTGTACATTTTGAATTGCGTCGTATCGCCTAATCCTTTCAAGACAACATGGTGATTTAGTCTACCAGGAGAATCTAATTTATATCCAACGATGATAAAACTGATCTTCTTGCAATGAGGAAGGGCTTCTTAAACAACAGATTGTTGATTCTAAAAACCCATTTCGTGTAAGCTACTGTATATTTTGTGCGTATGGTGACAAATCTGTCTTTATTTACTGCGCTTCAAAGCTACGTATTTTTCATTAGCACGGAAGAGCCGCAAATCGTGCACATTTGAAAACTTAATCGTCAATTTTGCCACTAGTTTTCAATCTAACGTCGATTTTGCAGAGCTTGTGCTCTAAACGTAAAGCCATTTGCCAAGGCCCGCTGATCCGCACAACACCTGAAGTGACTGTGGTTGCGACAAAATTCTACTCAGTTTTCAACATACAGCAATCACATACCAAGAAAAGGTAGATTTTCCCATAATATGAACGTCGCATTTCTTTGAAAATCCTGTATAATTCCACAACATCTAAAAATCACTTGCAATTGACCGTTTCGAAATCCGCCCCCTTCTAATGTTACGCACGCAATTGTAACAGCTTCGCTAGTAAATTATGATATACGCTCATGCATGCTGGCATAAGCCCAATAAAAAAGCAAATAAACTCAACATGCCATTTGATGGCAGTGAAGCCGTCTGAAAAATGAATGTATCTCTAGACTTGGCTATTCAAGTATGCACAACTGCACGTGGGGCAAAGCAATATTTTTGCCATTAATGGGAAACAAGAGTTTAGGTGAACCTAAAATCAATGTTAACGTATTTAAGACGAGACAGCGTTCGTTAAGGTTGCACCTTCAAGCTTCATAACAGATGCAAGCAATGCAAAATCAAATTGATTTTCCAATAAATTACCGTCCTACTTCCTAACGAGCATATGTCGTTACTTAGTTAGAAAAGTGCCGTTCATAAAAAAGCAGCCTGCTCTCATATGCATAACACGAAATTTTGTTTTTCAACTTTCATTATTTTAAAATTACAGTGAATTCAAGTAAACGCATGCAAAATTCACCATTGATCATCTGGTGAACTGGTGAACTCTTCTTCAACAAAAACAAATCAGAACAAAGTAAACCACGTTGTGATGATAAAAAACACCGCTTGCATCTCACTTAAAGATGAAAGTTTGTTAAGCACTGCAGAGCAATAAAATAGCATGTGCACAGGCTAAAACCACGATTGCTATGTGGAGGGATAGTTACGCTGGTGTGACTTGCACTTGCATGGAATGTTCAGATAACCCAGAAATCCTAGTCACTAGTTGGCAGGCGCTTTTGAAAATCATTGTGCTGCAATGGCCCGGAGCCAGGTTAGTTTTTTTAGCGGGGGTTTCAAACTGTGCGAGGGTTGGAAACATTGTTAAAGATAAGAATTAGATAAATCGCCGTTTACCTCATATATTGTCTTTGAAAAAGGAAATTTTGATCTTACATTTTGGTTGTTCAACCCTAAAATTCGTAGATGAGATTGGGTGCAACTTTGAAATTTCCAACTCTGTTGAATATTACGGACATGTCTGTCCCGGTGATCACATGGACAAAAAATGATACTACTGAAGTGGTCGTTGCAGATGTTACTGAGTATAGCCAAATGTGTGGCTTAGGTATTTCCTGGTAGCAGGATGACTCCCGGTAAGATGAGACGCACTACTTCAACTATAGCTATTCTTTATGCGACACCTCGTCGTAGCAACTGCCTGTACTTGAGTATCGTGTTCGTGTCCGACAACCTGATAGCGTGCAGCCTGCAGGATAACGCGAACGAATGAAGTTTTTTCGTGAAAATATCAGGAAGGACAATCTGACTGACGTGAATTTTTCGATGCGTGACTGTGACATAATTTTGTCTGCGATGAGGACGCTGGGCGGGTTACAGCATGCTTCCGAAGCACGATGAATCAGCGCCATAAGGCGCATGTGACGATGGCAGGATTCGGATTTAATGCATACGACTTGTTTATTGTCTTTGGTACCCTGCGACGGATTCGGGTCAAACTGCTTTTCTCAGCCTCACATGTGCAGGAAGTAATTGAAAGCAACCTAGGTGTTTCTTTAATGTGATATGTGACAGGGCTGAATGTCTTCTTTTCGCTGTTGAGTATAAATAACATAAGCTTGGTGTTTGAAATTATTTGTCAAGTAACATTGCATCTCCTGGATTCCTGATTCCATCTTTGAACAATACAGATGCACACAATACAGATATTAGCGTAACAATTAATGTTTGCACTATCTGAAGTGGGCTGTGTAACATTTGCATCTTTGATTACACGGCAAACTTATGCACTGGGAAGACCGATAAAGCACATATATCAACATTGCAGATAGGTCACCGGTGTAATCAAAATGACGCTCACCCTTCGCGACCGGTGGATGTTTGCAACACTTAGCTTAGCAGAAATGCGGCTGGTTCACATTGAGTGCTTGCGAGGTGCAGCCAAGGCGGATCATACAGTTTCAAAAACTGTTGTAACAACCATCATGGCATGCTACAAATAAAAGCAAACATTCAAGGGCATGAACGGATTACCAAGCATGATTAACTTTAATCTCGAGGGATTACTGTAGACAGAGCGAGTTTGATTTGCCCTTGCAACTGTCGCAGAGAAGGCCTTTGAACTTGAAAAACGCATTGCGGCAATCAAAAAATTAAAATCTGTGGTATCCAGCGAGCAATCAAGCACTAAACAAGTGAAAAATTTGCTTCCACTATCAGATGCATGGCCAATTCTTCTGCAGAACTGGCACGTAACACTTTCAAAGTGACTTAGCATGGGAATGCATCACCTTCTGACCCATTTATTTTGATGTTTCTGTGCAATTTCTGCCCTTTTTGCTAAAAACCCTGCTAAACTCATTCATTTAGATTTTAAGTTCATAACAGTGATTAATATTTTGCACGATACAGCTAAAGTAGATAATGGTAATGAAATTGTAAACTTTTTCTGTAGTTGTATTGCCACAGTTTCCAGGACATTGCAATCAATGTGAGTGAACACCAGTGGCATCAGTCGACTTGCTGATAAGTTTTCTGGCTCGTGTCAAGTTCTTTGTTGCCTACGACACCTCATCGACGTTGCAGCGCGCTTCACAACAATACACCGAGAAGGCGGGGAATGGCCTTAATGCTCACTTTCGCCATCGTGATTTCAAGCACCGCAAGTTAACTGTCCACGCAAAGCACCAAGTTCTGACTTTGCACAAACGTCTGACTGATCACCGCAGACGACTAACAACTATTGCCAACGAAAGGCGTTTTGCAGTGGAACGAGAAAAGTTTTTCTGGACATTGCTTTCACTAAAGGATGCATTTTGTACCTCTTATTTTACGCGGACCATTACAATAAACCGTTCAACATCAGGCTGGTTGTTCCCGGTGGTTGTGTAACTTAAAAGAATGAAAGACAAACTTGGTCACGTCAGGTTAGTTGCAAGTAGAGCAGATGCGTTGCGATATTTTGTTTTTTGGGTCAAAGAACAAAAGGGCAGAGCAAATTAATCCAAACCGTTGCTATGAAGCAAAACATGGGAGGAGAAATAAGTAGATGGATGCGAACTTCTTTCTTATTTTTTGTTCCGACACTCAAAGGTTTCAGCGAATGATTGAAAAATAGCCGATTGGACCCCAAATTTTACCACATTTGGTAAAGGTGAACTGTGAATTTATCAAATTACGTCAAAAAGCAAATATTCAAACTGCCACTCTGAACGACCAATGGGGGGAACCATTTGGATTCACTGTAGCGATGGCTTGGTTCAGGGTCCTTCTTATACAAAACAGGGTTGCGCGAAACCTATTTACAGAAACTTTATGACCACCAGTCACTAAAACAAACATGTAATTGTTTGATTGGATAAAAAATAGCGTTAATATTCACGGAATAATGAGATCCCATATGCTCAAGGCTTCCGGGGAAATGTCCGCCGGTCCATGTGGCATGCTCGCAGCCACAGGAGGCCTTCGGGGACAGTCCTCCCCCCAATTTTTTCCCCCAAAAATTTGGTTGTGCCCAGAGTAATTTGTTTAAACATAAAATAAAAACAAATGTCCTGCTGCTCTAAAAATGTAGAGTATTTTACCCTGGCTGCGGGCCTGCCATGTGGTAAGACATCGTAGGTGACAATGAACCGTTCAGGTATGCCACTGCGCAAACATTACAGGCAGACTATGTTTACGAGCTCTTGACGCTGCATACTTTGTCATAGAAAACTGGCAAACATTAGGGCAGAGAATGCCTGCCACCTACCTGCAACGATATCGGAATTCATACGGTCTGCTGCTTTCGAAAATAGATCGTTTCAAATGTATGCCCGTACTCCCTGGAACTGACGCAAAGAAAAAACGGCTTTATCTGGAATCGGGTCACTGTTACCATAGAACCCAAACCGTTAGAGTAAGCTGGGTTTGTTTGATAAAATCATCCATCTGAAATTGCAAAAACGGCTGGTGATTTAAATACTTTTTTGTACTTGCTTTGGGCAGCTATTAACCATTGCTTGTGGTCAATGGAGATTATAAAGACGCATTGCAACATTCATACACTGAGCAAATGTTTGTTTTAGCGAGCATGAAAATGGGCTGAGGTAGCAGAATTTAAATGAACTACAAACGTAGCGAATTATGAGAATAAGTGTAAAACCATATCAAAATAGGGAAAACGTACACATGTAATTCAAATACCTTCTGCAAGGGCTATAGTCGCAATGTGATACACTCAGAAACATACTGCTTCTGTCCAAATAAATGCTGATGATTTTTTACTTTCAAATTTGGAAAGTCGCAAGTGTGCGAGAATGACATTTCACTGCGCAAATGGTCTGGTGGTGCTGCGCATTTGCGAAGTTGCGCACCTGAGAGGGGACGTTGCTCTTCTTGTTGCACCACCGTGCAAAACCACGCAATGCTCGTACAGTCATCATAATTACGGATGAGGAAGCGATTTGTTTCGGTTTGGACCAACACAATTGTTAGGTACAGGCAACCGCGCGTGGCGCCGCGAAAGCGAGGCTTAGCACTGCGATGGCTAATTGAAGCCTGATGCCGTGGGATACCTCACGCGGTCCACAGCTTTTCAACAAGCACGCTCATTCGCTTCTGTTTGTGTCGCAAACGTAGCGCTGGCTTGGCTGCGTTTCTTGACAAACGTTCCAGACCAGTGAGACTAGAAGAGCGAAGAAAAAATTCTTATAAGCTTTCCAATACAACAAACATGCAGCTGCCACTTTGTTTCCAGAAAAATAACTTAGAAACGGTTCGGATCTTTAATTACAAACGAATGGATTCAGTCACAGTCAACGCAGATGTCACTGCATCGGGGAAATCGAGTCTGCAAATTTTTCGGATGTCGCGATTTGCAAACCCACCGGGTTGTTTGCAGGGTCAGGATTTCCCGATCAACATGAGGAAATGAAAACGATGTTGGCGTTTGACATGAAAGATTGCAGGAGCTCGATAGCTCAAGACATTTGCACTCACTCTTTCGTGATCAGCTCACACTTGCCCGTGGTTACGTCCAGCGCATCCATACGTCGCACTCAAATGCGTCCTGCTGTTGTCTATGGACAGGGATGTGGTGCTAACAAAAAAGGTGTGGGAACGCATCCAGTAAAGTAGCCATTTTAAAACTGTTTCCAACTCATTTTAAAACAAAACGTGAAAAAGGTGTGGAATGCCGTTCCCACGCGTTCCCTCCCCACGACACCCCTGCCTATGGAAAGCTCGGCAGTAAAGTGGATCGTGTATGTGGGTTTCCTTGCCCGATCTCACGTTTCTCCTAACTTTTATGCTCAGCCGTCAAAACTTTAAGATTTTACACAAGAGCATTACTTTCTAGGTTTCCAACTCGAAAAACATTAGGCAGCTTATAAGAGATCGCTTGTGTATGTGTTAGAACCTTAACGAACCGTGAGCATAAAATAGAAAGTTAATGAAACGCGAACTTACTTGTCTCTCACGGAAAAACGAAGAAAATCACAATGCTTTGAAAAACACATTGGAGCGAGTACAGTTCTGGTAGAGAACAGTGACCCCGTTCAAATATTTTGAGTGTTGATCTTCAACACAAAATGTTTGGTAGAGGTACACACGTTGAGCATGAGGCTGCTGTATTTTAACGAGCATGAACATATCGCTAACGTGTTTGCGGTTGTTCGCTGTGTCACTTGCGCGGAAAACGCACTGCAGGCTGGGATGTACTCAGTACTGCTGTACAGACAGAAATTCATCGACCGCGCTGATTGCTTTCCTTCGATTACATCCGCTTTGTTTCCGTAACGCGAGCGTTTCCTCTCAATGCGAGAGGTTGTTCGCGAATGATGGACACCTTAAATAGCCACGGATAAGGAATATTGGCACAATGCACACTGACTCCGTAGCATCGTGACTGGATGGCACCGTGCGCTTTAACCCGGTTACGGGTATCCAGGTCTTTTACCACAATATCAGCAAAGGTGCAAATGACGTCGGCGAGTTTTGTCACTGTTTAACTCAATTCAAACCACTTCATACACGTTATGTATTCGCGTGCGGCAAACAAACGACTACAGCCACGCTTTGTTTTCTTTGACGGATGTGTCAAAGCCATTAAGTCTCATGAAACAATTAAAGCAAATCAAGTTCTTCATTGACGAGAGCACGCAAGGTAAAAAGCGTGTTTGCTTTTACGCAAAAAACAGTTACTACATCATGCAGTTTTAGCAGCTGGCGCACAGCATTTGCTATTTTCATGAATTGGCGTCACCTTTTCGGGAGAAAGGGATCAGTCGTTTAAGTGGCAAACCTGACGCATGTGCTGTTGGATTCGAGTGCGATCAGGTCCGATACGCTGAGTTGCATTGCTTGCCGCAGCCCGTGATTGGTGAAACTGAGAGTGAACTCTAAAAAAACTGCTTCACCCTGTAATGTTCCTTGCATTTTGAGTTGACAGTAGATTTCAGCTGTCACACACGGTTCGATTAAAGAGGATGTTAAAAATAGAAGAGTATCCGGAATGATAAAAACCGCTCAGCTGCCATTAGTGATCTCCAACCTGACAAATATTTTGACGCATGCTTAAGAATTTCGTATTCACAGAGTGCAAACACAAGTGACAGACCTCATTCCTCTCATCAAACAACTTTTAAATCACGTCAGATTTTTATTAATGCGGGTGCGTAATGGGTTGTGGCGCTTTGTACCCGTCTTTGTGGTATTGAAAAATCTCTGCTAAACAAGTTTAGTAAAACTTCCTCGAAAAACTGTTGTCTTTCCATCCTTAACCTCTCAAAACAAATCTTTCAAATATATTTCTATCGTTTTTACATTAAGAACAGTATTATTTAAGTTTTCCGTCCATCATTGCGTTTAAACATAAGAAAAAACAACCGCCTGCAAGCAGACCTGCTGTCTCTTGCAGAGTGCGGCTTACGCCATACTTAATTTTTCACTGAAACGAAAGGAAAGTTTCAACATCTACTGTACCACAACATACAGAGAACTAATCTCGTCATATGCTTATAGTAACAGGTCAAGGCTTGTCAAAAGAGAAAGTTAAAATTCGGGATTTGCGCAACAGTCAAAACAAGGTTTGCTTTGCTGATGTGATCAATGGGAGGTGTTTATGTTGCAGGTTTTTCAATATTCAGAACGTTTTTTCTATGGTTCCTGCTGTAGTTAATTACGCGTTTGATTTTTGTCAAGCATTGTTGGTGGCACCTGCACGTAAGTGCAATGTTCACTCTACCGGAAGCTTTTGTGTTTACAGAAAGCTTGCTATGACCCCCAGATGTTGACTGAAATGGCAAGAAACGATCGAAAGCAATTATTTTTACAGTACTTGCGGACACGCTTCAGCATGCGTGGTGTGTGGAAGTAATCGAGCAAGGACAAGCAAGACGACTTTCCTGCGGGTTGGAACTTGCGCGAATGTGCAATTGCAAAATTGCCCTGATTGTTAGCTCACTTTGCCTCCGGAGCGGTAAGCAGCGATGCAATGCTTGTGTACACAGGAAGTGCAACTAACTGCGATATGGGTGATGGGCCACATCAGGATGACGACGCACTTTACCTTCGCGAGTTGAGGGAGCAACTTGCCGCTTACAACGTAACTTCAGTCATCTGACCGGTTTTAGAGGTAATCATTTCACGTAATCACCGTGGTGGTCAATCAAATAATCTACTGTAATACCTTTAATTAACTTGCTACCCTCTAACGGTCCTGGCGTGCCGAAATGTAGGCCGCCGTCAAAAATGAGTTGTTTTTTGTGGTACGCAGTATTATGACGACATGCTCGGAGCCCACAGTATACCTAGAGCTGGACTGAACCCTGACCAAAGTGTTTGAATAAGCAACTCCCAAACTGTTCGCGGTTACAGATTTGAGTTATTTTAACCAATAACTAACAGCATTCATAAAAGACATAATAATTCACAAGCCAATCCATACTGCATAACCAGCTGGCACAATAGCGTAAACAGACTGTGCTGAGAAGCCTGCACCCTCTCCTGCTGCAGTTCCGGGTTGTGCAAGCAACCAGGGGCGTAATGAGGTAAGATGGGGCCCGGGGCAAGAAGCAAGTTTGGCGCCCTCATGTTCGAAACTGAGGTCTTTCGGAAGCAAACGTACTGTATTGAAGAAAGTACTCGTAAGATTGCTGGGACTTTTCGGCATCCCCCGCAGTAATTCGGCACCCAGCATTGATTTGGCGCCCGGGCAATTTTTCCCCCTTGCCTCCCCTTGTTACGCTCCCTGCAAGCAACCCACCTTCACTGAAAGTTTGAACTAAGTCTTTGAAATAGCTGTGAAGCAAAAGAACAGCTTTCACAGCCAAAGCAGCCGTTTATAAGTAAAGCTTAACTAATGCTGCATTATGTATTGCTGCGCGGAAGCCACATATTTTCATAAGTCACGACACGTTTGCTCGAGACTTTGCACTTTGAAGCCGAATTTGTTTCTAATGTTATTCACCAGTTGTTTCAAATGTTTTCCATGATTTTTGTTGAAAAGAGGCAAACGATAAAAAATGAAGACATTCAGTCTTCAACTGTGCAAGCAAGTGTCAAGCGTAGTATGAGAACTAAAGAGGACACCCACGGTGTATCAAAAATTTGCGTTTGAGCTTTTTACCCGATTTCACAAATTTTGTGGTTGCGAAAAAGGCGACCGCTTTCCTTGTCCCTTTACTGTATGTAGCAATGGCTCTGACCAAAATTCTATGCATTGGGAAATAAAAAATAATTGTCAGTTGGCAGATGCCTTGGATGCGATGATCTTGTAACAAAACCAGTTGCAAACCGCTGTTCACGTAGCTGTGTTTTCGCTGGTGCGATCAACGGCTTGAATATAAAAGTAGTCAGTGTAAATGAGTAGCTTATTCTCTTGCGTATATTAAGCAATGCGTTTAGTTGTCTAAGCGCAACCTTTTACGTTGTCAATTATAACACACAAATCATTAGAAATAACTTCTTCATCACAATTCAATAAATATGTTGTTAATAAAATGTATCACTCTGGAAACTCACCCAAAGAGTGTTTATGAAACTTATGGTCAAATCCTTCGAAAATCAGATTAAAACATCAAACGTATCTTTTCTCACTGCAGAGTGTATACAGGTTCACGCATGCATAACTGAACAAAATCTGAAAATTTTGGCGATTGAGTTAAATTTCAGTGGATTTCATATTTGGGACAGGAACAATTGCCGCTGCATAAGTGCCAAATTTTCAGCGACCAAGTGCAACCTGCTGTGAGTTCAAAGCAGGCATCCTGGCGATGTTTGCCGCCACTTCATGACGACACAACACTCAGCATACCACACAGGTCGTGCCGGGCTGTTTCTACATCAAACTTCATTTCTCACTGCAACACGCGGCTACGGCTCCGCTTTGACCTTGCCGATTTCCAGGTAGCAATCAGCGTGATTGCGCCGATGCTCGTTCGAAGCGAAGCCGACACTTTTTGTGCGTGCTCCGCGCTATTTTCGTGATGTGCGACTCGTTTTCGTTGGCCTGGCAGTGCAGCCATGACAAAATGTTCCGGTTTATTCGACAATCCTATTCGGGTGTGGGTTGTCGCCAGGGGACAACTGAGCGCGCGCAATTAGACCAGACTGATGCTTGCTTAACCACACGTTCATTTATCAAGTTCAAGAAGTGGTACGTCACCGTCTGAGCTGTAACGAATAACTTGTCGGCGCCAGGGTCTCCTTATATCACGAGATGAACGTATAAGAAAGCAATATTCAGCTAAGATTGTTGCGACCGAATATTCCCTCGCCCTCCCAGGTACTTAAAACCAGTCAATTTCCCTCGATTTTAAAAGGCAACTTCAAGGAAAATCACTGTAACTGCTCGGATAACACCATAATTGTCACGTTCATGGTAGTTGGGAAGAAAATAACGTGGTATCGCTGCGCTAGTCCGATAGAATAAATTTCAAAATTGCACGCCATTTGTACACTGCTGAAGATGTCATCCACAAATTACCACCAAAAACGCTTTAGCTTCATGTCAACGACACCACTGTGGCTATCCGTTCGTGGGAATTTTGAGGCCAAAGCTAACTTGACCTTCAATTGTGAATACTATCGCCAAAGACAAAACTTACTTTTTCTTTTACAAACAACTTTTTGAAGCACTTGAGATCACTTTACGGTTTTGTACAAATCCTTAACAAATGCAATGCTTGATTTTACAAAAGCTTTCACATTACGTGTGCAGCACGTATTTACAGGTTTTACGCTTAAAACACCATAAAATGCTGTTACGTTTAGAGCTAACTGCAAGTCAGGCTTGTAGTTTGTTTTTCAACTGCTCCTTATACGAAACACTGAAAGCGAAAATCCCGACGAATGTTAACAAGACCTAAATTGAATTTTCATAGATCAGCACCGGGCGTTAATTTTGCTGGTTAGCATGCTTCCGCAAAGGCTTGCGAACACGTTGTGGACTTACCAGTGGTTGGAAACTAACCACTGGAATTTTGACAGCGTGAACGCCACTTCAGATAATGAAACCAACTGTAACAATTTGCGTTAGTCAAGAAAACCAACCGCTTTACGAGCATAAGCTGTCATTTCGACGGCGCCGCTGGGAGCGTGAAAGTTAATTTCGTTAGATCTCAGTCAACGAAAACGTGCGCTTCCGCGAAACTATTCAATAACTTCAGGCAATTTGTGGCTTTGTAGCCGGCCAATTAAAATATCTTGTGGAATGCAACTGAAATGCTTAAGAGAACCAGGCTGTTTGCTGAGCGAAATCAATTGAAGTAACAAAAGCCAATGCAGCGGCGGTTCAGGTACCGAACCAGAAACAGTGAAAATATATTCGTTTTGAAATTTGTTAAGGATCGGATTTTCTATCAACGGAATTGTGATGGTCGATCCAGTTTAAAAGTTTCAAACCATACAACGTTGAAGTTCAAGAAAACAACTTTTCATTGACTTAGTAATATAGTATCTCTTTCGCCGACGTTGCTATAACTTTCAGCAGATGGAAGATTGATTCGATTATTTTTGTTTGCTTTGGATCATTTCAAGAAAGAACCTTTTTTTTATTCTACGCCAAAAGCGATCTACTTCAACTATTGTTCTTCCGCTTTAAAGGCATTATTTATCAATTTGGAGAGGGTGCTTTGGCTGTGAGAAACGTTAGCCACTAGTAAGAGCTGTAGCTTTTCCCGTATCATCCATTGAGCACAGTTGGCTACGGACTAAAGTGCCTGTCCATCGAAAAGTAAGGACGTGGAAAATATAACTATCACGGTGTCATAGGTTTACAGAAATAGACAGAATAAGAGTAAACATTTTTTCTGAACGGCATACAACCAAACCGCTAAAACGTGGTTAAATTTTTACAAAATTTTGCGCTGAGCTTAACCTACTCAAGTATCACGTGGCCCTCAGCATTTTAAAAATCCTTGATGATTACCAAACGTTTGCAGACACAAAAATATTTCTGCTCTGTAAAGGATAAAAGTGATCATCGCAATTTTTAAAATAAGTCCACTTCATTGTATTCAAGTTTTTGCTTACGGATCGAAAATCCACGATTTGCGAATAACGCAAGGATTGTCTGCTTCAGTCCTTGGGCAGAATGGACAATTTGGAATGGGAGTGAATTTACCGTCAACCAACAGTTGCAATCAATGTTTGACGTGCGGTCCGTGCAGTAATGACGTACTTGTGTCAGCAAAATTTTCTTATAAGCAAACATGAAATCAAGTGACAAAAAAGCCTCGTTTGTCAAACCTATCCACTGCCGCTCAAAAGGAGTTTTTCGATACGCATAAGTAAACAAAAGCAACATGAAGAAAAAATTGTTTCCGTGCTTTCAAGCAAGATGGACATGCTCTGCGAGCTCCGAATCACATTCAGTTCCTCGCAGTTAAAAACTCAGAACGTTTCACACCAAGCGCTGAGTGTCTTTTAAGTCAACACCAGTCACAGACCGTAAAACGACGACTGACGGAGAAGCAGCTGTGGTTCACCTGTTCAGGATTCATCATAATGCGACCGAACCTGCTTTAAGTGGCACGATCGTGTTGTTGATTGGCCAAAGACGCGATAATAATACATGTTCGAATTAGTCAAATCTATACAAATTCTCTCCTGATTTCGAAAATCTACTCAAAATATCATGCGGCTGACCTATTTTTTAGTATCGCTTTCTTTAGGAATTGAGCAAAATGTTTAGTGCATTGAATTGTTAAAGTTTTATTTAAACCTTTTAATTTCAAGAAACGGTTCTTTCAACAGAGAAGTCTGTTCAACCATGCTGTCACTTAAAAGAACTTTAGACAGATGTTCACTATGGTTTGTATTAGAGCAAGCCTGACCTAACTAACCCTGCATGTGGCACATACAACGCAAGAGGCCACCTCTCGTCCGCGGTAGTTGAAAGAGCTACGTTGATTACCATCTCGATGGAAAGTAATTCACACCGATCGGTAATGTACAAAGATCTATTTTGGCAGTATACTGTATATTCTACAGAGGTTGTTTGCTTAACACGTAGCCTTCTGTGCGCTCGTCGTATCGTTAATTGTACAGTCTATTCACTGCAACCAGCAACTGCACTCGTTCCTTCCTGCTGCTTCTCGAGGCTTCACATGTTGAGAAATATTCTCACTGCAACATCACCTCCGCTGGAAGCAATGGGCTGCGCGTTTCCGCCTCAGTATCTGGCTGCGCCTATCCGCTCGATTTATCAACCAAACGCCGGCGTTTCCTAATATAGTGCATATGCATGCATATACAAAAACAGCTTCATTTCATTCGCGAATACGTCAAAGATATTGTAATTGCATTGTTTTGGCCGCTGTGGCGACATGCTTATGTTCAACAGCTGCGTTGCCACTTTGGTAGCAAATCACCAATCGCCATTGAACCAAAGATTCTGTTGTTTTGCTTTGTTCTAGCATTTCGTTCAGCTACAAAACGTAAACAAACTATCAGGCTCACTAGTTATAATACTGGGAGTGATTCAATCAAGTCATTTGAAATTTCGTCCACTACACGAAATTTGCTTCGTGAAGGACAACTCATACCAGATGCTGTTTTTGCGATTGTCACCTGACGCGGCTAATTCGAAGGGCGTCAAATATTTTGTAAAACAGCCTTCATTAGTTTATTTTGCAAAGCTAAACCTTCATCTGTTTCTCTCGTACATTGATGTATTTACAGTAGTGGTACTGTGCAGCAAAAAGATAGGCAATTACTTCCACTTTCCATGTTAACATCTTCGCAAAACTTGCATCTGTTCTTGGTCATCAAGGGCGCAAACGTGTGCCATTCCACCACAGCTTTTCAAGTGATAAAAGTGAGAGATATCACTGATGATCTTTCCGAAAAACTCATGACCACATGGTTTGAACACATATTACTGTGCATCAAATTACGCAAGTTCTGGCATTTGACAACTTTGAAAAATGAAGCACTCCTCGTTGGATGGCATGGGAAGAGCAACCACGTCGCTAGACCAACTTCACCATGAGCGGGTAAGCAACAACAACAAATGATGGCCGTTCAACAATTGCGCTGGAAAGCATCTTTTGTACTGCCTTTACACGCCTGTACGTATGCTGTACAAAACAAAGGCGCAGGATGGCTTGCTGGCACAAGTTTCAACTTCGGTCCGCTGTTGCACTGCTTCACAAAGTTTTATTTTTCCAACAAGCGGTGCATTTGAGCATCGTTCTTGCCTCTGCTGTTTTAGCAGGCATTTCATTTGAGTGTTAGTTTCTATGTAAACAAAATCAAAGTTTCGATGGCCTCCGTTACAAAAAAGCAAATAGAATTGCGACAGATGATGCAAGTTCACACTGCGTTGCAGGACAACAGCGAGTTTGCTATCAAGGCAGGCGATGTTATTTTCAGAAGTTTTTCAAAAACGCACACGTTTCCACTTTTCTTGCTGTGCAAGCCATCGTATTTGACTTTTAAATGAACTCACAATATTCTACTAAAAATCCAATAACCAACAACAGCTTATCTATGGACCTTTTTCACTAATATATGACTCGAATAAACGTATAATTTCTGAAGTGGAGTTCAGTTACGACAAACTGCAGATCTGCTACTAGCCTCATCTAAAGGTGGTTAAGTTCATGGTCGAAGATCCAAGAAGTCTTTGCCAAAGTTGCGTTGAAGGTCTCCAACAAATCAAGTAACTACTTACTCTCTAAAGTTGTTAGTCTTTGGTCTTAAAACATTGAAATCCCATCGTAGAAATACCAGGCTGCATATCATATTTTAACTTTTTTTCATGTTTTTTTGGTTACGTGGTAACGTATTACGTATAATAAAGTTGGTACAAGCGGTGCGCGTAACATTGCTGCTTATCTGCACAAGGGTGTCGGCTAAATTTACATTCCTGGCAGGCGGCACAAAGTCACGGGGGAACAGCTTCATAGAAAAAAGTAAAAAGCTCACAGCGCCTGGTCAACCAAAGCCCAGCAACTTTGTCGGTTGTGAAACAAACTTTTGAGAATCTGCCGTTTGCTACAAACAACTGCGTCGCATACCTCACCCAATGTGAAAAGCAAAATATGCTATCTGGCTGCCTTTTATCCACTTATAGCATCTGCCGTACGTCTGCTGCAGCATTCGTTAACCGTGACAATTTAAATAAATCTTTGTTGAGTTAGTCCTGGCTTGACAAACAATAACATGGAACAATGTTTACTTAGGAGTACCCAGGTGTGGTTATACAATGGTGGGTATTTTATTGACCGGATGCATACTAGTGCTACTGTATTCATTTAAGAGTACATTGGCGGCAAAATATCACTATATTGCAGTGATACCTAATTTTATAATCGCCTCAACTAGCCTCACCCTTTCAGCGGTCTTTATAGTTGTATCAGTGTTTCATATACTAAAGTAGTCAGTTTTCGATGGACAATTTGTTTGGATATCAGCAACGACTTGCGAACTTAGTACGCAGTGAAGTGCACTACATGTTGAATGGCTGAATTAGGTTTTCCATGCGACCCATCTGCTTATCCTTGCTACAAGCTCAACATTAGTTTCGAGGACATGCAGCTGTTAATTCGAGAATCATCTGTTGCCATGCTCTCTACTGGATGAAGAATCAAGATATTTTAAGAAATCAAACAATTGATCACGGGTATCTCAGCTCGAAGGCATAATCGAATCATAAACCAAACAGCAAAGTACAGGCGATCCAGCACCTGCGACAATTCCCTTTTAGTGTTTGATGTGATGCAACGGAGTTCTTTGTTACTGGTGTAAGACGATACTGTGTGTATGGATCTTACACAAAATCGCTCGTTGTTCTCTTGTTAACAGTGGATGACATACATTCACGAATTAATAAGAACATCGGTATGAATGCCGCCAACATGTCTAAAACACGTCAACCAGAGAAGACTATCCGGATTCAAGGAAGGCTACCTAAAAGACATATTTAGGAGGCCTTGATGCAGCGTTAACAATGCAACACACCAAAATATACGTAGATAAACAGGTTTATGACAAATGATGTGAAAAACTAGTTGCTTCCCCCTGAAGGCGGAGGTCAGCTATCAAGCGGTAAAGAACTAACAGCAGATTTTGCCAGTAATATACTGTATAACTGAAACACTCTCCACAGCTAACGTATTTTCTTCAACTTGCAAAAACCTTCAAAAGTTGTTCAACTTGTGCCCATGGGTGTCGGAAGGCGGTAAAGGAGGGCCTTGGCCTTCCCTGTATTTTGAAATTTGACATTTTCCTATTACATTTTTAGCAAACTATGACATTTTTAACATGGTTGTTTTCTTAGTTTACAAATTTCACCACTTTTTCCCCCTGGAAAATCCACTATTACCCCCCCTGGAAAAACCTTCCGACGTCCATGCTCGTTCCCTCTGACAATTCGAGAAGATTTTCGACCAGTTTAGCCCACCACAACTGCCATGGCATGCCACTCTGAAGAGACATTAAGTTCAGCCAAACTACTTTGTTATTTATCGGCAGCAGTGGTTTGAGCATAAGCTCCTACGTTTGTTTAAGTTAAAAAAATAAAATGTTTTTGCTGTTGTAGCACAGATTTAATGTTGTTTGATAAGAGTTTGAGTATATACAGTATGTCAAGGACTAGTGCTTTTTACTGAATTCATGAAGACGATGCATCAAACTCCTTGCGTTGAAATTGCCATTGCTAAAATCAAGGAGACCCCTTGTTCAGGTATCGCACTTGCGATGCTGATGGAGAGATGTTGTTCTGTCAGATGGAAACACCTCATAACATGGTTTGTACAGCAAGCTAATTGATCTTTTTGTAATGCTAAAGTGCTAAAGCATTTTCACCCCTTTACTCAGAATATACCCATCGGGCAGTGATTCATGTTGTGAAGTGCGGGGATTGCACTTTGGACATTTTTTGAAATTAATTTTCCCGCAATATGTACTGCAAAAGGTGAGGAAATTTTTCGAATCTGACTTTGTGAAGACTTCCAAAGGCCCAAAACGCTTCAACTTCTTTCCTCCAAGATACGGAATCCCGCCACATGTGGCAAATGCATCTTATTTCATACTTTCCACAAATTCTATGCGTGACTTGACAATGCTTGTAGCATCGTAAAAATACAATAATCACGAGAAAAACACATTTCGTTCAATTTTTTAAATAACAAGACACGTTTCTAAGGTATCTTACAAGAGATGGGTGTGATGTAAGTGATGCTTGATGCTGTTTAAAAGCTGCAGTTGTGTTTGGATTAATTTCGAAAAGTGTGGTGAAGCATAAAGCTCTTCCGCGTTTGTTTCTTATTTTAAGACAGGGGTCTCAAACACGCCTCCCGGTTCTCATGTGGCCCGCGAGGGCGTTTTGTGCGGCCCGCAAGGCTTTTTGGGAATTTTCAAATAATTAACATTTACGTTATTTATTTTATGCACCGGTGTTTAAAGTGTTTGGCTAGCGAGTGAACAAGTTCCGTTTAAGCGAATATAGGGACCTCTAGGAATGACTTGCCTATAACTCGGCGATACCTTTCGCTGTAAATAAGATGTAAAACCTGTTTCTGGTAGAGTCCAGGTTTACGAATATGTTTACTATTCAATATGTCCGACACGAACAGATTCCCACTGTAAAGTCAGAGACTCTGCCTATATCAGCATTGGCCAGTTAAAATAATTGAAAGTACGTTTGCTGAAGTTAAACGTTCACTACGCAGCAAATGCGTTTATAACTAATTGCCGATTTTCAATAAACTTGAGCTTGAGTTGCACATTTTTCAATTGCTCTAAATTTGAATGTTTCTCTCTGTACTTGTCCCAGCTTAGAATAAGAGGCTAATTTCACGCTAAGTGTTACGATATTTTTTGTTAATATCCCAATAAGTTAATCATTTATTCTGAAATCCGAAAGAGTTTAGGGCTAAGAGATTTATCTTTCAATGGCGGGTTACTAGATGTAAACCTCGCTTTACAAGCAGTGATCTTCCGCTTCACACCCGACAATAACACGAAAGAGTTCGTGAGTAAAAACAAACGGTTCCCACGATAACACTTGAAAAAGATTATTTCATGAAGCTTCACACAAAAGACCGTGATGAAGATTAGCATGCTGTTTGGCTTACACCCAGTGTCTTGTTGCTTTCGCTCTTTAGAGGCAAGTTGATCAGTGACACGCGACAAAGCGAGGGTTAACGGCCAAAACTCGAAACAACAACGTGAGGCCGCATTCTCGTAAAATGAGGTAATGTAGAATACGCTTAGTAGCGTGTGAGGTTACCAGCGGGAAGTGTCATTGTCGTGACCGCAGCACAGGAAGTAGAAATCTAGTTTTACGCCAATCTTCCACGACCTCGATCTAAAATATTGTGAACATTTACCAAAAAAGGTCAGGAAGTATCAATTTTGTGATGTATGTACAGCATTTATTGAGTAATGCGATCAATACAACTGCACCTGTGTGTCAACGCAAGTTTGGTATTTTTTGCTTGTTCGGCCCTTCCTACTATTTTGGTTTCTGTAAATAAGATAATAAGAATTCGTATTAGTACTGTAGTTTTGCATTCTCAGCTGATAAACAGCATAATCAAGTGTCAAAAGCTTTTAGGAAACTGTAGAGACAATGGCTGCACGGTATTCAGAAGCTTTACTAAATTCATACTCCTACGCAGAGCAGAGCTATGCAGAGCATATGTTAGTGAGCGCGTCAAACTGCTGACTTTTTGTTATTAGAACCCCTGGTCTCGATTTCTCGTCAGAACTAAACTAAGTCTAGCAATGTCGGAATATCAGAAAAAAGAGCTTGGTTTTTCTTTCCCACAAACAATCCAGATGTACGACGGCACGCATAAATTACGTTCAGTACGTACTGATAACAATTATTCAAAGTCAGAGTACGATGGCTTCTCTAAGTAGCTTCAGATATTGTGACATCAGGGTGTAAACTACCACGAACTTAAAGAAATTGCTTGAGTAACGATGAAGAAATGCACCGGGACGAGTCATCTAAGCCGAAGAATTCCAAGGATTACTCAGACGCAGTTGTTGATTCGCTGGCTCACAATACGAATGCATACAGCTTGTCAATGACAAAGTAAACATCTGAATCGAGGGCTTGAGATTCAGTCGACTTCATTTTTCAAATCAAATTATTTTTCTTAAATAAACCTCAGTTTCAAGTCTTCTCGTTCTTTGGTAGGAAGAAACATGCAAATTCATCAAAGTTTCATCAATCCCATATATCCATCGTGACTACTTTAATCTGGCAGTAAGTAAAATAAATTATTTTGAACCTAGAAAGAGCGCATATTAAATTCGGCGACCGGGTTAAAAACAGTTGTGTAGCAGTTAAACACAGGTGAAACCGGTTCGTCTCTGCGCGCTTCTAATTCCAAGATCTATGTAAACACTGGAAACACATAAATGAAATTTTGTGGAAACGGAATAATGGCGTGTTGAAATGCTTGGCGGGCAACGCGCAACTTGTCTGCAACACGATTGAGTGCGTCAAATATGCCAGAGGCATGAAAACTCAGACGAGACTAACGACAGGACATTTAATGCGTAGACGTTTACCACACAAGTTGCTGACGTCATCGTGACTAAACCTCAAAACACCTGAAGAATGTAATGCATTTGCAACATACATCGATTGGCTGCTGTAATGCGGAACAAGGTCATTTTCGTTTCGAATGACTGGGAGCGGATATATTTCGCAGAGGAAGTAAAGTTTGTAAAACGCCACGAGCTATACAGGTCGTTTCTCGTTTCTCAATAAGGTTTCGAAATCCTGGCTTAACAAAGCGTAAAAATTTGCTGCGCACTTAGGCCAAAAAAGTTTTTTTTCAGGCGTAATCATTTCTGGGCTCTTATGGCAGCTTATGCGGAAGCTCATACTTCATACGCACAATTAATAATTCTATAATGCTATTTCGCTGATGTAGTTTCTGCCCCATTTACGAACGATTCGTGTGTCTGTCTTTCGCAAATATGTTTGCAATAAGTCATGGCCTGATTGTATTTTTAACCACCTTCAATCAAAAGGATGATTCTTTTATTTTGACTCATCTCGGTCATTCCACGTCGTGTTGTTCCTCTACTGCAGCTCTAAGTGATTGCGGAGCCAAACGAACGTAATAAGAATTTAAACGCATTTCATATAATTTTTGTGTGAAAGTAACAACTTTTTGTGTGTCATTCGAACAACATGCATAGTCCACGGTAGTTAGACTATTGCAAATGCACTTTCTAAAATATATTTTTATAAAAACTTCAAGCTTGCAAGTAGGGTATATTTTATCTGCAAGCAAAGACATTTAAGGTTTTAATGCTTTTATGTTTCAAACATTCAGCTCTGTAGAACTAATTTGAGAATTGGAAGCGAGGGTAATCAACGCACACATTTATGCTTGAATTTCTTAAACCTTTAAATGATACGTCTGGTGTATCCGCGTAATGGATGAATTTAATTTCATATTTTAGTCAAATTTCATCACAAAGCGAAGATAAATTTCACCAGATCTTGGAAATAATGTAAAGTAAATACTACAGACAAAATTTGACCTGGTTTTTGTTTTTCTTTCAAGTAAAAGCCTGTCAACTGAGAGATGCTGTAACCAATGAAATGAATACACCGAACGTATTCGCAGCAAATAATCTGAAAGTTGTCGCTAAACTATACATTTCATGTTGCTTTATCGAAGGCATCGTTGTTTTAAAGTTCTTTTTCCATTCGCTTTGTTATAGGACAATATAAAAATAGACTTTGAACACCACTGCTCCCTACAAAAATCATCGTTATAAGTTCAGACATCAGTTAAAACTTTTTTAGATTCACTTTTCGTAAATTGTAATCCTGTAAAATTCATAGCATTTGTGAATTTTAAACGCCCGGTAAATTATTATTTAAAAAATGCTTATATCTCATAAGATTAGAAGTACTTTCTATGAAGCTTGCACATTTTTTCTAATGTAGGAGCTTTTTTAATGTTGTGAGTGTATATTCAGCGTTCCATACATATTTTTAAAATATTGTTTCGAACAGAGCTTTGGTTTGAGATGTGATATGGTATAAACACACAAGCTTTGCAAGTGCATGTTGCATAGATTGAAACGGGTTATCAAGACTAACAATTGCAAGGCTGTTTGGAACTTCAAAAAGATTACAAATTATTTTTGCACGAATTGCTTAAAATGAGAATATTTTCTCTAGTTCAACGCTCCAACGGTATTTTTTAAGTTTTTCAAACCAAGGCAAACAGCGACGAAAATGATTAATCGGTAATACGTACGTCGAAATGTCTGACTATGGATTGCCACAGACACCAATGCACAATTTTCCACTAAAATAGCTCTGACAGCGGCAACTGACGTATTTCTAGCACTGACTAGTGCGAGGTTTTAATGAGATATTGAGCACGTGATTAAGAGATAGCAGAGCATGATGAAAACATAGAAGCTGAATCTATTGACCAGGGTAGAGTATAAATTAACCATTGCGCATAGTTTCACAGTGGGGAAACTTTTGCATCAAAAAGTGTTGCATGAGTCATTGAAGGTCTTTCTGAAGTTGGGTTATCATAGGTAACAGACTGCTCCGTGCTCACTGTTCTGTATGTGACGCACTTTTCAATGACGCCAAGGAAATGTCAAAAAAGCATATGCTGCATCTGTTTTAGACATTACTCAGCAGCAATAACTCAGTGAAACTGATGGCATTGTAGATTTTGGTAAAACTCTTTCACAACCATAAACTGCTGATTGATGAAGGATATAAATAATGAAGCCAGAAACAAGTAGTTCTTTTATTTTGTTTTAAACCTTTGGTTTCACTGAGGGAAAATGTGTAACGAAAAATTGTCGTTTCATTATTGGAATGCTGGTTTCACACTAAGATACATTGCCGGGTGCATGTATTAACCTGTGGATTATGAAAACTACGGATGGCAGTTTTCAGTGGTTATTCCAAGTAATTCAAGTATTTTTTTTTTACAAAACGAGGGTCCCTTTCACGAAGCTACTTGCAGACCTCCGCGATGTTGACGCCTCTCGTACACTCGATCAGGTTTGGACGGCGTCCAGCAGCATAACAGCTTAATATATCATTGTTTCTGGTACTGGGTAAACGGTGAACATTAAGCGCTAAATCTTGTTGGTGGAAACAGAGCTTGTTCAACAAACCGTGATCCAGCGTTTCAAGGAAGTCTTCAACGGAACGAGACAAGCACGCAGTGACGATGTGTACACTGATGGCTTGCTGATAAGGTTCATGGGACTCGGTTCAAGCAGCTCAATTTTTACATAAACTGCAACCACAAGAAGCTTATCAAATATTTCAGGTCAGGACATCCAACATGGTACGAGGTCCAGAGGTCGTGGGGACTGATTTCAAGTGCACCAATTAGCAACCGTAACCTTTTGCAAATACCTCTTGAGCACCTGACATTTTCAGAATTTGGCTCACACCTGCTATGCGGCGCGGCGGGCTTGTGTCAGATGTGTAGGTTGTGACTTCCACAGGCCGTTCTCCCTTTCGTGAATAACTACACCGCGCTTTAACGATTGGTTGATTAACTAGCTTGAAAAACAATAAAACTCTCCTTTTTCCTGGTGCACACTTTTGTGACGCTTTAGTACTAAAACACAAGACTGAAGAGCTTGGTTACGAGTAGGAAGTATTCGGCGTATTTGTTTTGGCGTGGGAGTGGAAACCAACATAGGCAAATTTTCCCTCTAAAGTCTCAACATTGCATTTACAATGTTCGTGTGAATTAATAAGACATAAGCTAAAAAATTGTTCAATGCGCACGTGTTTACAGACGGAAATTTAACAATATCCTACTCTAGATTTAAACAGCATTGTAAACTTCTAACGTAAATATATTTCTTGAAGAGCTTTTCAGGAAAAATTTGCAGTAATTCAAAACTGAAAAGTAATCCAAAATGTGCAAAAAAGTATGCAAAAAATTTAATTCAAAAGTGCACATTTTTTGTGGTATTGATAAATTATTAACAGCAAACGCATATGTGGTGAGAAAATTTATTCATGATTGCTCATTTAAACAAAAGCAGTTTTCAAGCATTTTGAAACCGTGAAGTTAAATGTAGATTTTTTTCTTTTTAACCACAGTAACTTGACGCAAGTGTTACGCTGAAGATAACTAACTCAGAACAAGTTAAAATCCTTTAGGTAATTTCAAACTGAAGTGAATGTGCTAACCAAAGCCATTGTTAAATGTGTTACCCAAATGTTTTTGACTTCGACAAAAAATAATATAATTTTTGGAAAGATATCAGGGCGCCATCTTACGGCAGCTTAAAAGTAAACATATCGTCAAGATTGTACTGCATAACCTTTAGGGCAGTGGTTCTTAACCTTTCTGCGCACTCGAACCCCATTACCGTTCATCCGTTCATAAAGTTGTCGAGTATCCCTTGTTGAAATCAAACAGTAATTGATACTAACACAAAGTCGTTGCAACGAATATAACGATACAATGAGCTTACTAAGGAGACCAACGATCAAACATAGTTAAAAGCTTGTTTGTTGTTATTTGTTTATAATGATCATGCTGTAGCGAGGCTCTTGTCTGTCATTACCGGGGTCTGAAAGATTCTTGTCCTTAGTTTGATGTGCAAGAGATCCGATAAACCGCTTTTTCACATAAGTACGTAGTTGCAAGTGGCACAAAGATTTCCAAAGCTGTCTTTACAAACTAGGTTTAAAAATAATTGGGCGCTACATCCAACCCAATGAAACAGAAAACGTTCCTGGCTGAAAGTATCTGTGGAAGGACTGCCGTAATACCTGCAAATGCTTTCATTTCAATGGCGATGGGCAACGACATTTTTCCATTGAAAACTTCAAGTTGTGGAAAATTAGCATGGTTGCCCGTCCATTGTGACTAATCCAGCTTGAAAGTTTATTAGTAAAGGCAGAGATATCCTTTCCCTAGTTGTGCTAATGTTCATCGCTGATTCCTGAATGGGGTTCTTCACTGTTCAAGTCGTTAAGGTAAATGAATATATCTGCAAGGTATGCCAGAGACTTTTCGTTTTAATGAACTTTTCATTTTGAAAGTGCTCTGCTATGCCACTACCTCTGTGTCTCAGAAACTGTTCGATTTCTTTTCGCAGCACAAAAACACAATCAAGCGCTCAAGCACAGAATTGCCATCTCACTTCTGTGTCGCAAAGAAGAACGTTGTGCTGAAACCCAACTTCGATACAAAAAAACTTTGGACAGACAGTGATTCAAGTCCTGGCTTCTGATAAAGTTTACTGCACTCACAACAATCGACAATACATTAATAAAATTTTAGGGCATGAATGCCTGGATTTAAATTTTCATGGTGTGCATCCCTGAAATTGTTGGTGTCTCGTACCCCTTGTTTTGGTTCTTTGTACCCCTAAGGGGTACGTGTACCCCCAGTTAAGAACCACTGCTTTAGGATATTCCTGAACATGGTTTAGAGTGATTCTATAATATAGGATCCATAGGCGTAGCCAGAGGGGAGGGGGGCTACACACACCACAAATTTTTAGCATATCTATTTATTTTTTACTTATCTAGTAGCATATCTAGTTATTTTGTAGAGGCTATATCCCAAACAAAATACTACTGCTCGCCTAAAATCAAGCGTTTTGGTCCCCCCCCAAATATTTCTGGTCCCTCTCAAAATTTTGGGCTAGCTACGCCGCTGATAAGATCTATAATATAAGACCATAAGAAAAGTGCCATATATTTTGATCAAGAAAAACAACTAGCTGCTCATTTGTTGCAAAAAGCAGGTACAGCTGAGGTAAACGTGCGGCTTCTACGTAATCTCAAAAGCGTTGACGATTGGCAGTTTTATGTGCGGTCGTATACAATTTTTATGTAACATGGAATGGACGCATTAGTTTTTACAAAGTTAGTACTATGCATAAGTCCCGTATTTACATCATCTTGTTACTATGTTACCTGGAAAGGGTTTGCAACCACGGAGACTGTTTTAAAGTGGTTAGTTACTGGAAGTTTTGAACTCGAGAAGCACTCCCGTAGCAACATTCTCTGGATATGGTACACACCATTGGTGCAGGATGCGGGGGTGCAGGGGGTGCAAGCGCACCCCGAAAAGTTTTGATTTGATGAAAATTCGAGCAAAATCCCTCAAAATCCGGGCAAAGTTCGTGGGAATCCGGGCAAAATCTCTAAAAACTTCCACGAAATCCCTGAAAATCAGAGCAAACATCTGAAAATATGAGCAAAAATGGCGCCCAAAATAACATGAAGAGCTTAGCTTTTTTTTGGAGCTCACTTTTCTTTACGGAGTTTTTTTCGAGCGAGTATGGAAGAATTCAGGCAAAAATCCTTCCCACCCTTAAAAATCTGCCTGGTCCTGCGCCTATGTTACAAACGTATTGGTAGCATGTTACTGTTTTTCTATGAAGCTATTAAGTCCTTTTAAATAGCCTATTTTTTATATAAATTTTGTTTTTACTACTGCCAAAATTCATATTGTATGGGACCATGGGCGCATTTTTGTTGTAAAATGTGGGGGAGACACCTTCGTGTGAAACCAATATAGTCATCGGGTCGATGCAGAAGTGACGTTTTATACAAACAGATTCCTAATCTTATTTCTAGAGGTGTTTTGAGAGCAGCACTAATCACGCTTTGTCCTTGCAGATGACTTACATATTAATATACTTAAATTTGTTGCTGGACACGGTACTGTAGTTCAGCCTGCTTCCATTAATATCGTATTTGGATGCAAACAAGCACAGCAATATAATAGAACACATCAGTGGGGTTTTATCAGAGCTGTTAGTTGGAGTAAACAAAATGCTGAATCGCATTGGTCGCACGTGCATATCACTCTTACAGTATAGAACACTTCACTTTTCATGCATTTCATAAGACGTGTGGGTGGGTTTACAGCGCGATTTGATGTCTTGTTCAAGTTGCTGAACGTTACAAAGACGATAAATATTTTTCTTGCACACTACCGTTTTTTGAATAAACTACAAATCTTTTCAATGCTACTGGGCATCATTCATGCAAGCCCACCGCTACCAAAATCTCCACTGATATCCTCTTAACAGCAACAAAAACATTTGGCCTAAAATTAGCGTAGCCTACTTCACAAAATGAAACCTTTTGATATTTTGCAAAACAATTTTCGTAGGTCAACGATAATTTTATCAGCAACAATTCTTCCAAATATGAGCGAAAACTATCAAGAAATAAAGCCGTGGCGAGGTTTCAAAATTTTCGAAAATTTGTAGCAGGAACTAAAAACAGTCAAATTTGGGGGGCCATGACCTTTGACCTTTGAAAGTCACAATACAGATAATGTTATTTTTTCAACATTTGGCAAAGTTACTAGCATCCCTGAAATATTGGGGTTGTTCACTAATGTAGTTTGGCAGTAATAAGGCTTTAAACATGGCC
>JGI24159J19872_10001309_pt1 | contig 26925 bp, 14 predicted proteins | sample Ectturendosymbi4_FD_19872 | JGI IMG/M metagenome (IMG submission 19872)
TATNTACTTTGCCTTGAATTAGCTTGCAACAATCTTTGAAAATAAACGATCGTTTTAGTTTGAAGGTTAGAATGATTGGTAATGCAGTGTCTTTTCAACTTCCTTGGAACCATTGCTGCAGTGGACAACTTCTGACCGCAAACAACACATAGCGGGGCAATAGGCATTTGTTCATCTCCAGTCCTGTGAAACCCAAATTTTATACAATCGTCACAGTAAAACCGGCGAAAATTTGCTTTTTTTCAACTGATCGATTCAGATCTTGTTAGTTGTTTATTTTCCGAAGACTCACTTTTGTCACTATCAAATTTTCTTTTGAGAAACTTATCCATGAACTCAGCGGCGTGCAAGTGTGTGTCCGTAGATCGTTGTTCAGACTCGAGGCGACACTCGCGCTCAACTAACGTTAAAAAACAACCAGCCTTACCTAATGAGCTAGCAGAATACAGTCAATACGAAACGAAATTCACAGACGAGAAACCAGAGGTCAGCAAGTGCAAGCACCAGCTAGGCTAACAGCCGCTTTACCCTCAGGAAACCTTGTGCTTGCCCGCAACGCCAACAGTCAATCTTCGCTTTATATTTACTGCCGTGCAGCACTGTCGCTCCGCGGCACGGTAGAGGAGTCCTCGCGGCAAGGCGTTTGGGAAGCACTGGCTTAGACACTCACGGGCTTGTTTAAGATATTTGTTTGAGTTGACACGTTTGGATTTCGAAATGAATGTTTAAAGGCGAATAAAAACGATTGAAATAAAATAAGATTTGAGGATGTTACATGACAACGGAGTCATTCAGGACACCAGGGCTTGCTTCGATGTTGTTCGTGCGTGTCAGCGTAGTCTTTGAAATAAGAGTGAAGACAAGCTGCTTAAGTCAGCGAGTGGGATTCAGACAGTGGAAAAATGAGAGGTGCTGTAAAGGTAACGTGTTTTTACAGTCTTGTATGAAGAGCAGAAGGAGAAAATACTGATGAAAGGAGACAGCTTGTTCTTTATCCCAGACGTGGGCTTTAAATGTATAGCTCTGTGTTCAAAATTAAAGAGTAGCGAAATCAAATCCTTCCAGCACTGAATGTTTCGACTAATGCAATGAACATTATAACAAGTACACCGATGAAGAGCAGAAAGGAACTTAATACAAATAAAATGAGACAGCTTGCTTTTAATCGAGCACTGGAGCGATGTTCTAAATGTATAGCTGTGTTTTCAAAATCAAAAGCTAGAGAGTAGAGGAATCAGACCCTTACACCACAGAACACTAAACTGTTTCGACAAATTCTGTGAGGAGCACACAAAGTATCATAAGGAGCTACAATGGTTAATTCGCGAATCACAAAAGCAGTCACTGCCTATCTGAACGGAAAAAGTGGTGATTCATAAGACTTTTGATTTGTGTTTTCTAACCATTACACTTCTCTGGCGGGTAAATTACATGTTTATTAATACAGCACATCCACAGTTTGCAAGGAGTGTATAGACTTTCACGGATTTCCAACTGGACGTTTGACGGGCGATGGTCGATCGACTGATTTTGTGCAATGTACTCGATTAAATCTAAACGTTGAGAAAATCACTCAGTGATTAGAGAGGAAACGCCGATGTTTGAATGTGGGTGATTTGCTAAAGATGGATTTTAGTCCCTGCATCCTCCATGCCTGTTACTGTGCCACTGCTGAAAATCCAGTGCTCGCTTGGACTTTGGCTGTCAATACCAGGTGTGGCCAAATCTGCTCTATGTATGAGCCGCATATCGTAAAACGCAAGTGACAAAGAGGCGCAACATAAAAATCTAAAAACACGAATTTATTTGCAATCTATGCTTCTGTCACATCATACTTCTTTTTGGAACGGTTTGCAAAAGTAATGCTGTACGGCACTCTAGCTACCACAGTACCATTTTACAATATGTTGAAATATTGTGTTGAACTTTGCAACAGAAATAAAAGAAAATTTATATATATACAATTTTTAGGAAAGCTCAAAGGTTCGAAGAGCCGCAGATTGGCCACTCCTGCTCTACACCTTTATACTAAAAGCGCATGATAAAATCAGATTTGAAAAACATGTAAGTCTGAACGATTGGAAGAAATATGTTGCCTTTAAAAAAAAAAATTTCAGGGATGCGTTTGAATAAAATAGGATATCTTTTAATTGCAAAAGTAGTTCATTAGCATTGTACATTCCATAGTTTTGATAGTTCGTTACTGTGATTTCACATATGGTGTCTGTTGATACCAAACCAAGAGCGAAAAGCCTGTTATTTACCTAATAAAAATTACCCCGATGAATAATTGAAAGAGTCCGTTCGTAAAAGAAACAGTGGCTTCAGTTACTGCGTTGCCTGATACATTAAATTAAACAAAGGTTGTTCACCACGTTAATTTACGTTAGTTGAATTTCGTCCGGTAGCGTTTATGAAACTGATTTCTGTAAAAACTGGGGCGTCACAGGCTGGTTGATGTTAGCTCACCCAAGTTTGAACCATGTCAGTTCTGTTCTCTCTCATCTTCGTCACGCATTTGATGACATCGCATGTACCCTGTTTGTCCAGCTGATCAAACAAGTAATCCATTGCTATGTAGGTTCCTGTTCGACCGGCACCAGCGCTGTAACCACAAGTAAAGTATTGCAGATGTGCGGCATTGTAAAGGGACGAGCGATCTCACAGAGACTACGCCTTTTTGGTCGAACACATTCTGATTGATAGAAGACAATATGCCCTGGTCTTAGAGCAAATAATTCATCTGAATTAGCCATTACAACCATTTATGATGAACTGATTATTAACTCTGATAACGATAAATAAACAACTTTTTTGTGTTAATATGTTCTCCACAACATAATCCCATGTCATTTGAAACTATACTATCAATAATTTTCAGCATTTCCTTTTAACGATAACATGAAACAATTAAATTGGATGTTCGTCGTGACAATAAAAAAGATGGAAACCTCACATAAAAATACGGTAAAGACTCAGCTATCAAGACCTTATGGAGTTTTATCAAACTTAAAACAAACGTGCTGGTGGTATCATGGTTTGAATTTCATGCTGATAGTTCATGGTTTTTAATTTCTAACCATGCTTGGGCGCTTGGTCTCAAAAAATTGCTTTCTATCATGAAGTCCACTGTACCACTGTAGTACCTGCAGTGCACAATAACAGGACGTTGTTTGTCACGAATCTTTTCCACCATCTGACGTAAGTAAAGCATGTTTGTCGTTGTCAATGGAATCCCGTGATCTGGCCAAGTGACGTACTGTAACTGCGTCACGAAACGTTGCTCCTGCGTTAAACACAGTTCTTTGTTGAAAGTTTCTCTAAATGTTGCATGTTTTTCAGTGCGAAACGGAATTTTGCAGCTTACAGAGAACGAGCCAGCTATCTTTGTAGTCGGAAAGGACTGTTGAAACAGAAGTTGAGAGTGACCGCGCAGTGGTAGAGACGCAATGTTCCAGTTATCAAGCAAATGAAGCCACAAACCAGCCGAGTAATGTACAGGAGTCAGTGATCGAACTCGAGCTGGAATCAAGTAACCTTTTTTTGTTGACTGGCCTAGTGTTATTTTGCATTGGACAGACTCAACTTAGACACCTATTAGTGTTGAATATCTTTGACCTTATTCCAAATGAGTCAGAAACAAAAATATTTGGATCACTTGACATCAAGGAATTGATTCCTTTAGTCATCTTCTAGTAGCAAAAAATCAGATGTTTCCCGCTTTTCGCACTCATTATTTTATCGTTTACTCTCAGGGGATGGACTTTGTCACGTGTCAAAATTTTCTGGCTGGAGTCGAACTGCTCAAAACTTGATGAGGCTTGGGCCGATTCAAGTCTTTTAGCAAAAATGCGACATGAGTGCGAACTCTGGTCATGCCATCATCTTGATTTTAGTCAAACCGAATGTAGAAACACTCTGACTTGACGCGAGTCAATTAAAGTGATTGACTTGAGTCGCCAATCACTGAGAAGTATCAACCAAAGGGGTCGTTACTCGTTATGTATATTGAAATTGAGTACAAGACCGACTTCAATACCATTATTTTATGTGCGAAAAAGTAGAAGCAATAGGATTGAAAAATCTCTACAACTCATTTGACATCGCGCGCTTACTCAAAAAGAGCTGCGAAACAAAATTAATAAACAAAGATGTTACAACAAAACTAATAGGTTAAGGAATAAAAGTTGCTCTGAACAACAAAACCCATTTTGATTCAATAAAAAAACGTTAATGCAGAAATAACAAGGACGTAAAATAAGAATACGACCAACCCAATCAACAGACACGATGAACTTTCTTTCTACCAGACCTCCAAACGAATTTTCTTCTGTTGTTTCCACCTTTATTTGTCCATACAAACAGCTGGTGCCAAGTTCTGGCCAGTATTTATCACATTTGTTCTGTAAAAAATGCAGGATTCGTTTTGTTAATTACTGTTACAAATCTTCATCAACAAACAATTGTGATGCAAACCTTAGCTTGCTCTTTCAGCTTGGTCAACATCACTATGACGTTGCTTCCCTGTTGCCACGTCATCAACCAGAAATCGTTTATGGTCGATTCTTTGGGTCCTTGGGTTGCAATGAACTTCTTAACTTCAAAGAAACCCTGAAGCGGTTTATAAGAATTAATGCACGTCTGTGCAGTACAAGGATGAAGGAGATGCGAAGCTACCTTTTGAACATAATTTTGATCATCGGAATTTTATTGTTTTAATTTTTTCCTGTCATCATCGATTATACTATTTCACCAAGAGATAGTGGGAGATTTAGGGGAACTTTGGGGCAACGACCCACTAATCAACCATGGCGCTTTTGAGGATATCCTCTTGTTATGTTAAAAAAGACTTTTTGAATTGTCGACTTTATTCTTTCTGCTCTTGTCTTTTCATAAAAATTTCAATAAGCAGGTATTTTGGCGCCGTGTCTTTGACCAATCTTCCAAACGTTTGGATGCGTTGCTGCCTAAAACGAAAAACGACATAAATGTCCGTTCTTTAAAGAAGAAAACAGTCTATTACTTTCGTCAAGTGCCTTCACGAACATGCCATGTGATACTCAAGCTTACTGGCATATACGCTGCGTTGATGTAGTCATTTTCAGTGTTGCTGATAAGAATGACTCGAGCGTGGTCGTCTGAAAAATACGTAATTTTCACAAATCAAACTATTTCTCCGATAACATACACGCGATACGTTTTATTCATCGAGTACACTGTCTATTTGATTGACAAGTGTCCTCTACAACATTGAACTGAAGACGTTGTACATTTTGAAACAATGTCAATGTACCTGAACTCCAATAAAGCATTAAAATAAACGGTTAAATTCGACTTACACGGATAAATGTTTTTGTACCGGTTTCTTGCAGCGTTGATTGGCTGACTGGCTGTCACGTGGGATCTAGTACTCTGCTTGCTGGTGGCAACGATTTCCTGGAAAATCAAAATGTTGAACGCTTTCATCAACTGTTTTTGTCGTCAGGTACTTGAATTACATTTTGATCGTTGTAAAGCATTTTTTCTTTACACTTTTAAAGAACTGATTGATTGTAGAAACAAAGGAAGAGAAAAAGATTAAAGAGAATCTCTGGGATGAAGAGAAAACATTTGTCAAACAATGCTGTTCAAAATAGGAAATTTGCGTTGCAGCAAAACATGTGGATACATGCACATCAACAATATCATGTGACTTTACTTGTGACTTTAAGTGGAACTCAGCGATATAAGTGTGAAGCGTTTTGCAAACGTGCAAATTGAATAAGGTTGTAGGCTGACCATGCGTAATCGATTTCCTACCAAAAATTCACTGACTGATTCAAACTCTTCTCCTGCGTGGAGACCAGTTGCAAAAACACATGTACTTTTTACAAGTTTGAATACTTTACTTTGATCATGCGCCAAAAAATTACCCTTTTCATTTTTACCTCTGTAAATCATAAATCATTGAGTTANTACAGACCCTAACCTCCGTGATGAAGTCCTGGTTAAAACTTCGAGACCGAGACTGGAGTCTTGTAAATTCCTCAAATTAGCTGTAAATTCCTCAAATTAGCTGAAATTGTTATATAATATTTTAAATTAATATCATCACCACTTCCAAACTTTGTGTTTACCCGATTTTACCGCATTTTTCCGACATTTTTGTCGTTTCCTTCTTGTAGATTCGACTGACATTGAACAGCTAGAATTTCAGAAGCTTTACTAAGCCATATCGTTGGAGTAGTCAAAGTCTCGAGACAATAGGCTTGAGGTCATGATATGCAGCCTTCGAGACCAAGACGCACAAATGGTCTCAAGACCAATCTCAAGACTACTTCTCGAGACGCCATCACTGCTTCAAATATATTTTCGTTCAGCTAAAAAGGTTAGTGCTTTAGGTATTGAAGGTGTCAGACGACTCTTGTCTACTTTATGTTTTAATTAAAAAAATTATGAGTTTTAAATCAAATTTTAGTAGCGTTTCTACTACTTACATTGAATTCCTTTTTAAATTTTGCTCCATTTTGGGCAAATTTTTTGATGTACATTTCCACAAGTTCAAATTCGCTGGAACAGGCCCTTTGTTGCAGATTTTCATATGTTGAGTCAACGCAATTTTCTGCAAAACAATTATTTTTTATAAAATGTAATTAAGCCATAATGAAACCGTTGCTTGTGTTTAGATCTATAACTTTTTGTTATACTGCAGCACTACAGAATGTTTCAAGTTTGCTATTGCGTTGCACGAAACGAGTTCACTACCAATCTTCCGCCTACATTTCCAAACAGAATTAGAAGTTTGCATTCATCCATATTTGTTTTTTTTTAACCATAAATTCATAATCTCAAACCACTGTTTACCATATGTTTCGTATGTTACTCTGGGATCACAGCCGTGCAGTTCGATATTCCCCTGAAAGAAAAAAGGAAGTTTTGATTTTGGATCAAAACTCTTTGTTACAGCACAAAGCTGCATATTAACAGAACTTTTATTTTTCATTTTTATGTTCGGTTTATTTTTTTGTGAACAAGTGCACTGAAATACCGTGCAGTTGGAAATAATTCAACTTCACTGTTTGAATGCACTAGCTTGGTGTGTGAGAACACGGAACATTCCACGTAGACCAAATTTATTTATGTTGCTTTCTGCGGCTCTGAATGCGAGGTCATTCGAGGTCATTCAGGAAACTCACATTATCAGGAAACCAGAGTAAAGATACTTCTAATGTCATTTGTAAATGCAGAACATCTTAAATCGCTTTGAAGATTGAAGTCTAAGTAGCGCTCAATAATATTTACTCTGTGGTACTGCTCGATTAACGGCAGAGTCACGAGTTGCGTGTTAAACGCCCCGACCACGAGATGCATTTGCCGAGTTGCTTCTTATCTGTGCTGTTCGAACTGGTCAGGGGATGATATCACTGCGCTGGTAAGGATTTGATGCTTATCGTTTTAATGCATATCCGAAATTGTTTAAAAATTAGAACATCGCGCTTAATTTTTTGTTCAGATACAGATCGTGAGTACGCTGCTGTACTCAAACGCTCTGATTAGTAGTTTGCCTGTGAAATGATTTGTTGGCTTACAGTGAAACACCTTCTGTGGCACTTCTACTTATGGCTTAGGAACGCTTCTGCTGACATTTGAATGAACACCCAAAAATTCTTTAAAAAAATTATTTTTATGTGTTCTTCGTAAATTGCAAATATTGCAACAGGCAATAGGGGCTAAGGCAAAATAGTTTTTGGTTGAGAATATTGCTCTTATATTCAACTGATATCACATGTTGTAGTTTGTTATGAAGGGCGACATTTTCGGAGAAAACCAGGTGCGGCAGATGATGCTTTTGCACCACTACTCCCACGATACTTTGTATATTAGGTTTCAAGCAAGTGCGTGGTTGCCATAATTAGACAAATTTATTTAAAAAAGAAAATGCTCCAGAATAATGAAACCTAGTTTTCTACAACTATTTGGCATCAAACGTTTTGAAGAGTTGTGTTTTCTTTGTATTTAAGTAAATTGATGAGGGGGAGGTTTTAATGAAATTGCGGATACACTTTCGTAAAATGAAATTTCCGTTTATGATGTTGATATATCACTACAAGGGCAACTCAACTAGTCGGGTATTTCATTTTCACTTACACAGTAACTACAATATGACTTTGAACACATTGAAACTAGGATGTTTGCATACATTTATTAAAAGACAGTAATGCAAAAAACGCAGATCCAATCAAAATTGTTTTTAGCGTTTCCGAAACAACAGCTTTCATTCTCAATAGAAACCAGCTGATGAAGGGCAAAGAGAAAACAGAATTCTCCAGAACATGTAAAGGAATTTTCTAGACACAGGTGCTTCGTGAAGCCCCAGGTTTTCAGAGATAACAGTCTACAACTGGAAATTACTCCAACCAGGTTTAGCAGCCTAATTGAGAAACCATCGGGAATTCCGCAACATCTGAAGAACGTTTTTTTTTTATTATAACACGTGAGACGGTCACCACAAATGAGCGGATAAATATAAAGGTCGAGCACAGGGAAACACGCTGATGATGCGGTTTAACCGTTAGTTCCCAGTGAAACTTAGTTCCACAAAAGAAGGAACTATTAGCAGACTGCGACATGCAAGTGGAAAGGCTTGTATGACTGGTAGCTGGAATGTTCAGGAAAAACTTAGCCTGAAAAATGCGTTGAAGCAAAAGACTAGGAAGCTCATTCTCGAAAGTTCTGTTTGTTCCCTTCAACTGGGATTGTACTCGTGTACAGCTGTACATGGAGTGTATTGGTAACGGTTGGACAAACGACTAGATCTCGTTACTACTCACAACAGCTCCATGTGTTATGAATCAAACAGTTCGACGTTTTACTGGAAATGGACATGGAATGAGTTTCGATTGTTGACAAACACCTGTTTGGGTTTTACGCAGTGAAATAAAGTTCGAAAAACGAATGTTCCAGAAGCAATGTGAGTCACGTTCACTGAAAAACTTACGTTCAGGAAGTTAAGTATGAAAGTTGTGTACGAAGGAGAAACTTCGTAAATTTTTAAATGCTGTCCTAAAAAATGAATCTATGTATTTTGAAACAAATTGAAAACACCAACCACTAAGAAACTTTGAACCCTACGGACGTATTTATCTCGATTGCTTTATTCTCTTGTGTTTCATTGGTAAACGAATAAGCATGTTCAGCAAAATGCACGTTTCGGTCATATTTCCTAACAACGGAGACATCTCAGTACCAAAGAGTTTGGGTTCTGTTGTTCGGAAACACAAATACACAGTAATTCTTGTAGTTATGGTGAAGAAAAACAGTTGTTTCAGAAATCTCGCAGTTTATCCTGGAGTATATCCAATCTAAATAAGGTTGTTTGAGGTTTATGAGATAGCCAATAAACTGTTCCAGACACTTTGGAAGAAACATTTGTTAACAGATTTTCAAAATGCCGAACGTCCTCAATTTGCGAATGGACGCAACGGAATCCACACAAGACCTTTCAAAACCTTTACAAAGCAAAACGCTTTTTCCTTCTTTATACATTCGTGTAGCACGAGTAACTCCGAAGTAAGGAAAAAGTTCTGTGTTTCACTTACATTCGAATCTTGGGCCTCTGCAGCAATCGACAGGTTGGATGCACCAAGGTTTTCTGAAAAAAATGTTTTAAAGAGCGAAAACGATTGATGTTGTTATTTCATTAAGTTAGTCAAGTTTTGGATTTGAAGGTTTTTCTGTTAGAAATTATCGACATTTTCCAAAATCCAACTCTAAAGAAATTTCACATATCTTAAAACAACAACTTATTCTGCATAAACCGCATTAATATAAACTTCAAAAAAAGTGTATAAACTTCACAAATCCCGAAAAAGACTCTAACGTGAATTTTCATTCCAACTTTTCTTTGGTTTCGCTTTGTCATGACATTTTCTGCAAAAAAATTAAATATAAATCAATGATACAAGAAAACTCATCGAAATGATGCCCTCACAAAAATTTTGTCAGTTAATAACGTCATACTTTAACAAAACAAAACCAAGTGCAAAAATATATCTCGATTTCCAGAAAAATAGAAGGAAAACATATTTGACTATTAACCTTACAAATGATCAAATATCAAACGAAGGTTCAAATTCATTATATAAGCTACTGGTTTGCCTAATTATGCACATTTATAGAAATTGGTAAGGTCAATAAATGAACGTTGCAAGCCAGGAGGTCAAGATGGAGGTTAGTGATAACCACAAAATTCAAATTGGATACACCCTTTAGGTCTCCCGTGCGCCACGTTTCTTGTTGAACTTTGCAACGCCATAATCCGCCAGCCAATTGAGCAAGAGAGCTGTTCAACCCCTCTAAAGATACAGAAAGGCTTTTAGTTTAGAAAAATAAAAAATGTATAGTGATGGATTTTGTGTTTTATGTCGATGACGTCATAATTGGGAAAAGTTTTCACATTTTTGGCAGAGGTCACCAGGCCTGGGCGCCAACCCAACGAGCCAATTTTTTGGTCCAAATAATTTTTGGATACTACACTATCATCCGAGTTTCAGAGGAGTTGATGTGCTTTCTAGTGTTTCTGTATTCAAAAGTATATCTCAAAAAACACAGTTTTGGTAAAAAAACAAATCCTGCAAAAGTTAACCTTTACCATTTTGGCTAAAGGCCATAACTCGCCAGCCGATTGAGACCCTCTAAAGACTCATAAAGTCTCCTAGTTTAGATTTTAAAAAATTATAAATTTTTGATTTTTATTTTTGTGGGTGACGTCATCATTGGAGTAGGTTTGGGGATTTCGTATGACGCCATCGGGCCCTCGCTCCAATCGCAAGGGGAAATTTTGTGTTTCTTTTTTAAAATCTATGCAATATCCACGCATTTACAGCCAATGATTAGGCTTCTAGCCTCTGTGGTTCACAAGTTATAGCGTAAAAACCACAAATTAATTAACTTATCCCCTGTTGTTTTTAGGCCGTAACGTTTGAACCACAAACGATAGAAGGCCAGTGAATCCATCTAAATTCGTAGTATAGACTATAGCAGTGGTGGCGAACCTGTGGCACGCATGTAAGAGGTGGCACTCATAGCTCTCTCTGTGGGCACGCACACCGTCGTTCCAGTATAGAGTTCGTTATCAGAAAGGCAAAGGCACGCATGGCCAGGCTGCTCCCAAGGTCGGGACAGCCACCTGAAATTACACTACTAAGGCACCGAGAAGTAGTTAATGTCCCAGTGCTCAATCGGGAACACCCACTTACCCAGCATGTAACTTCAGAGATTTTCCCCTTTGGTAACATTACCGCTAGTTATAACACTATTTTGGTTTTGGACGGGAAAGTAGTTACTATGGACCTTCTGTGTTTCTACGAACGTAGAATACAGCCAAAACACTGGCAAGCTATTGTACCAAATGTTTCGCTTTACTCTCAAAGCATTTTCAATCAATGGTAAAGCCTACTACCTACTAATCTACAGTGTTGCCAACTCTTCTTACAAGAAATATACCAAATCTAGTCTAAAAATATACCAAATATATACCAAATTTAAATATGTAACAAAAAATAACAAATGCTATTTTTTCAATGTCTTTTTATTGTTTCACGTAGATGATTGACAGTTGATTTTGAGCAGTGCCATCATAGAGATGCTGCAAGCTCAATCTCTACTTTCTTAACTTTAGCAGTGACAGATTTATCCACTGCAAAAACCATTCTTCCAACACGTGCAAATACATTTTCATTTCTTTTGTGGTCCAGCGCATGATTATTCTATATAATAGCTGGTGATTTTCTTTTTGCACGGTTAGCAGAAGGAATACACAACACCCGCAGAATATACTGCTTTGCAAGTCGCGCAAGATCTATTAGTCACTCTTTGCTATATCGTCTTCCACACCTGTACACTACTTTCCCATATTTGGATGCATTTTGGCTGATTAAAAGCTCATACCCAAAGCTAAGTTCACTATTTTCAGAACTTCTTAGCTCTCTTCCAATCTCGCTTTCCCCTTACACTTAAGCAAAATCACTAAACTTTTTTATACAGCTCCAACACCACTATCGGATCCTCTGTTTTCGCTTTGCAATGAACCAAATAATTGTTTTAAAATCTGAACTCAAGCCTCTGACAAACATACACCAAATATATACAGTACCAAATTTTTCATATATACCAAATTAAAAATTTATATGCCAAGCACTTTGAAAATATACCAAATTTGAAAAATGTAATATATATATGTATACCAGTTGGCAACACTGCTAATCTAAACTGTGGAAGAGGCAAGCAAGGACATTTTCACATTATTACATCACAATAACCAATTATATTTGGTGATTATTGATAAGTATCAAACAAAGATGAAGTTTCCGAACTGTAGCATTGGAGAGAATAGTAACTTCAGACTTGTTTGTTGCTGATGAGTGAAACTTAAAGTAAACACGTAAGAATGTATCTCTTCAAATCTGCTGATTAAACAAACGTATTTTAAATTTATGTGGTGGTTATGCGTACAATTTCCAGTTTTCTACCGACTGTCCAGCATGTACACAGTGAGCACAATTTTCCAGCATGTAATTAACCTGCAGAACTCCTCGTCAGAGGATGCGGTGATGGCATCTTGTCTAGATGCCTTTTAAGCGGGAATTGGACAATTTTTTGAGAATCACTGCAGTAGACTGTTAATTCAAGGAATATCTAACTTTTAGTGTTAGCTATTTTTGCATGGGAATAGCTTTAAACTGGTTGCTTCATTTTTTAAAATTATATGTGTTTTTGTAGACTCCAAGTTTTAAACACCAAAAAATGAGCGTAGCGAAAAAAGCAAAAAAAGATAATTGAAGACCATTCCAAGAGGTCTGTACAGAGTGATTTGGAGTGATTGAACACAGTGGGAAAGCATTATGTATTCTATGTACCGAAAGTGTTGGACTTTGTTACTGTGCATTTCTTTTAAGACAAAAGATGTTTATTCATACATTATTTTTTCTAACTCAAAACCTCAGTTGGCCGATTCGGGTTAAATTGCCGTGTTGGCGCTGTGGAATACATTAGTGAGTTTAGGGTTGCCGTTTGGGCACTCGGTCTGCACAAAGGTTCACCATCACTGGACTATAGTGTCCAATATAGACATGAACCAAAAATTGGCTCGTCAGGTTGGTGCCCAGCACCGATGACGTCATCCAAAAAACGCGAACACTATCCGATTATGACGTCACCCACAAAAACAAAGACCCCCATTTCTGCTTAATCTATACTAGAAGGCTTTCCGAGCCTCTCTCATCTCTCTTGTTCAATCGGCTGGCGAGTTGAGGTGCAAAATGGCGCAAGTTTCTGCGAGAATAGTGGCTCATGCAGGGCTCAAAGGTTCTCAGTTTTGTTCACGCCGCTCTCTCAAGTGCAGCCCAGAGAGTTTTGAGTGAAAAATTATTTACAATACCTTTTGTAAATAACTGCAGCAACCAACAAAGTCACTACCGCAATTCCACCCGCAGCGCCACTGATCGTTGCAGCAAGTGATTGAGATCCTGTAAAATCGAAAAAGTGCCGAACGAGGTCAACTCAATAAAGTGCAGAAAACGCTTAGCGCAGAAGTGAATCGTCATTTTAAAAAGAATCTTTGCCGCTGCGAAAATTCACCTGAATGTGATATGCAAATTCCTTCCACATTTTGCGGCATACTTTCGACATCACAGTTGATCGAGTGGATCTAAATGTCAGAAAATATGCCAGTGTTAATCACAGAAGGATAATGCATTGCTGAGTTCACTAACAACGTCTTTATTAACGCACCTTATTAACGTTTTAAGAAAAAATGGAAATTTCTCACCGTAAAATCTATTTTTTCGTTGGAACCGTGGCCATCTGTAGGTACAACAAAATCTGGACCTTCCGAAGTTTTGAACTTGTGCTTCAAACTCACGGTGGAACTAATGGAAGTGATCTGTTAAAATTACGTAATTTGGAAGCTTATGTTGTTTGAGACATTCATTATTGTAAAAGGCACAAAAACGTTTTACACTTCACAAAGTGTCTTTGTAATGTTGAAATTATATTTTTGTAAGAAAGGTTTGAAATTCAATAGTTTTTCCACCGGTGTGAAGAGAAGATGCTTTTTGATGGCTTCACTTGAATCTCTGCTATTGGTAGCACGCTGCGATATTTAGTTGGAAAAAAGATAAAAACGGTGTTGCATGGATGCAATCTGTCGCTGGGTATTGTACAGTAGATAGCAGGGGCGATTCTAACGTGACTGTTTGCTAATTAGCTCCAGGGCTTTTTGTGGTGGAGAACACCTGTCTCCTTTTATTGACAAAACGTTCTTATAGAACAATATCTCAAATAATATTGCTGTTATGAAAATCTACACATTAAAAAAAACTGATAAATTGTGACAAACGTATTCCAAGAAAAATCTGTAAATAAAAAAGGCAGTTTAATCGAAATAACATACTGCATGCCCTTTCTCCCAAAAGCAATTTCTTCCTAAGGGAACTCTACAAACCAAACACTCGTAAATCCTTCGCAGCTTCGCGAACAATTTTCTCCCAAAAAAGGTACAGCCCGTCAAAATCTATTGTTGCTTCTCGCTTGCGTCCACTTTACACAGTTACCAGTATTTGTTTATGCTTCTATTTGTTATTGTCCGATGTGAAGAAGCAGTGAACTAACACTTCAGAATGCTCAGACGTAGTGAGACTTACCACATACACTTGGTTCAAAGAATCAGCTAAAGTCCTTATTATACAACCTCTCGACCCCTGGACTGCCCTTGCTCCGAGCACTGGGTAAGGCATTTGAAATGTGAAGTTGGTTGTGGCACTGACTGTAAAAGCATTGCATCCATCGAAAAATGCAGTGACCTGTGAAAGAAGCAAGTAGTGCTTTGCAACCATACATCATGCATTAAGACAGTCATTTTGCACTAAAATTAATGTTTTGTTCTTAGGGAAGAACAGATCCGCTTTATTGGTTTTATTCCAGATCATTTTTTGGTATAGAATCGCATAATAAACTGCTGAAATTTACGAGTTGTGTTTGCGTTTCCAGGACAGAAACGAAGATTTTAAGGTCAGCACCGTCACTGTGTCACATATGAGTCAGGGATGAAATAGACTATAAACAACATAATATCGTGTATATTTTTAGGACAATCCATTAAGGACCTTTTTTTGTAGCTCTATACTACGAGTTTTCGAAGAATCTGCCTCCCATGCTCTACTTTCACAACTTTGCAATGATTCGGACCTAGTTGCACATATTCACGTTTCAGCGCAACTCTCCACAAAATTGTCGGAGTTGAATGACAAGCTGTGTGTACAGGAAATCAATTTCACGTAATTACGATCAACTTCAGCAATCAACATTGCAAGCAAAATCTAAGAGGTAAAATGTTGAATGTTTATACAAGATTAAGGAAAGCACGTGAACTATAATCTCACAAATAAATTTGTGTTTGAAACTACAGTACGTATGATGTCCCTAATCTTGTTTTAGGTATCCATCAAATCGCTCGTATGCCTTTGCTTGCAAGTGTCAGAAATGAAGGTGGGTGAAACGTTATGAGATCGATTTGTTGCAATATATAACTTGTTGGTTGATTCATCTACACCTATATGGGAACATGTTTTGTAGGTCCAGGAAATTTTGCCAACATTTTTGGTAGTACAGCGGATTTCAAAATATTTCAACAAGCCGCACATCCCATTGAAAAATCTCGTAAAACTATAACAGACCCAGATTTTTGAAATATCCAGCAAAAACACTTTGATTAATAAATGTTGATAAACTCTAGATTGCTAGTAGCATCAGCTGCTTTTAGTAATGCTATGAGTAGAATGTAATCAATAGCTTTGGTATTTTTTAAGTAATTGACTGACGTTTTTGATGAAGTGCGGAATTGCATTATGAAAAAAGGGATGAATTTTATGTGGCCCTAAAAAGGATGCATGCTTCTTGATAAAAAACGTTGCAAAAAATACTTACGTTTACAAGATATTGAACTCTTGACACTAAGCCAGAAAATGCTGCAACTGCTGTTTCATAGGGAACTTCTTTCATTTCTTGCGTGTTGTTAATCATCAAGTACACCTTGAGGATAAAAAGTTTATTAAGTTGGCCAATTTCAAATAGAATGCTATAAATAACGTAGTACTGGTGATCTACAGAATTTGTCATTTCATGTGATCTGTAGAAATTTGATCATTGCCACACTACAATCCTAATTACCTTGACAAATATCCTGTGACCACTTTTCTGGATGAATTTTAGGAGATTTGTGGACCAAACAACAGATATATTTGACGAATTGCAAGATGGCATTTTGATGCTCACTGCAACTAAAACACATTTGACTGTGTAGAAAAGTCGGCCCAGGCACGTAATTAATAGTGATTTACTCCAATTTCTCGCTTACGTTTTGATTGGCAGGCATAGAAGGTTTCCTGCTTGTCACAGTCTTTGTCCACAAATGACCACTTATCACCGAAATACAGTGCTTTTTGTTTGCAAGTTTGTCCAGTGTTTGGTCCGAAATCAGCTTCAGTTCCATCACTCCAAAACCATTTAGAGCTTCCAGATTCCGATCGAGCACCGATATAAACGCTAGTATCTTAAAACGAATTCACTATTTCATAGCAAACCAGTTAGTGAAATTTTTCAAAGCTTTATATATACAGTATAAGCTTAAAAAATATATCAAGGTATAGTGAGTTATTGCATGAACTCTATTCTTGTGTCTTTCCACAGCTTTGTGGATTCTGAAATCTGCAAGTTTGCGATGAAATTAGTAAATAAAGTTTATGAAAAGAACAAAACAGAATTTTTTTCTTTCGGTAAAACTTATAAAATCTATAAAAATGTCCCTAAAAGCAATTTCAACAACAACGTGGTTTTCTTCAATCGTTACAATCAATTTTACACATCTGCCACATCCTAAAAGGAAACATTACTACTTGATCTTCTACAGCGGTTTATCATTGTTTGTTATAACAAAGAAAAATCGTATGAACGGCCTGTTTTGAGCAAACCTTTTGTCCTTGGCCGTCATAACGCAAACACTCTTCTGATAAAAAATAGAAAGGAATTAGCAAATTGCAACTGAAACAAAATTTTATCTTAAAAATACCTCTCAAGTAGGTGCTTTCTACTCCATATTTTACTGCATCACTGATGTGCTCGTCACTGGTTTTAACGAGATGTCCTCCAATTTCGAAACATTTTTCTTCTGCTGTCTTTGCAACAGCGAAAATGTCCGATAGAGTTATCACAGAATCTTGTACAGCTGTCGTGGCCACTTTGCACAAATCTTTTAGGATCAAAAATGCGTATTAGGTTTAGTCTAATACCGCATTTGTCTTACAACTTGCATTTAGCATCGTTGTGGCTAACCTCACTTCTTGTACCACATACGTTGAGGTATTCGTTAGACCTTACCCTTAAAACGTCTATGTGGGTCGCTAGCGGCCCGAGCGGAATCTTACAAGTGCGTATTAACCATTATGAATAGTTCACTACGTTGACACTCCATTTATTCCTCAAGTTACTCGTTGGCATTGCTTTCATAAACACCAAGTTTTTCCGTTTCTGAATTTACAGAAAAAAATTCCCGAAAAAATGTATAGGGTCGCTAGCGACCCATGTCAGGTACAGTAATAATGCAACAATTTTTCTAAGCGCATATCATACGAGCCAGCGAGGTCAAACATTCGGCGCGAGAGCCACATGCACCCCACGAGGTGTTTTCGTGCGACCAGCGATCTGATTCTCTGGGCAGAGTCCAACAGTTGTGACGTCACCAACGAATTTGTGACGTCGTGTATTCGGAAGGTGCAATCTTGCCATGTCCAACTTTTCGCCCACAAAATCAAACACGTTGGACATGCTTGATGTAAAGACTGACAAGCTGCGGGCACCACAAGCGTAAAGAGTTTTTCTGTAAATATGTATGAAATGATTCATCGTCTGTCCTTCTCAAGATTCCACTTTTCGAGCCAGCATATTTCACTTTTCTTGCGTAACTTAGCAACTCCGTAACTCGCCAGACGATTGAGCTAGACACCTGTTCAAACACTTGAAAGATGCGGCGATCTTGCAGTTTGAAACATTTTAAAAAATTTTTGAAGGGTTTGGGTTTCGTTTTTTTGTGGATGACATCATACGTGGGGTAGGTTTAGGCGTTTTTGGCTGAGGTCGTCGGGCCCTGGGTCCCAACCGCAAGGGCCAAATTTTTGAATCAAGTTTTTAGTAGAAGCTAGGCTACATTCCAAGTCTTTTGAGCCTTTGATCGGCTTTCTAGAATTTCTGGTTCAAACGGTATGACCAAAAAGCCATAAATTTGGTAAAAAATCAAACTTTTAGTGTTTTACCAAAATACCTATCAGTTTTTTTTAACCAAAACTGTGGGGAACCATGTTGCAACGAACATAAAATTTCCACAGTACTTTTTTCGTACTGCACAGAGTAACCGAACACCTTGTTACTGACTTTGCATGCCGTTCTTACCAAGATGGAGAGTTTTCATGTTTTCGTTTTTGAACTTTCGTTCGTAAAACTCGTAGTTACATTCAGGAATTCGTGAAATTTATTAAATTTATCTCGTTTCTGAGCTTTCGTTTATCACGATTTTAGGTGATATTCATGATATTGCAAAAAAACTTCCAGTCTTCTGATGTCCTTCCACTTGCATGCCAGTATATACGACACGGGTCGCTAGCGACCCATGTTAGGTAATATTGATTGGCAAAGCACCCAGGCTTTCAAAAGGGTTAATCAGACGAACTACCAGTTTATTTTGCGAATGAAATTATCAGTCGAATTGAAAATAATATTGGCGTTTACTGATAATGAGGAAACTGATGATTTTGTAAATTGCATGAAAAACTTCAATGAGATTTTTCCTAGAAATTCCTGCAGTTTGTAATTGGTTTTACATAGAAAGGCACACTGTCTTTTTTGTGCTGGTGGGAACTTTCACGTGTTTTTTTTTTTTAACTACTAAATGATTTCCTTTATTCACTGAGTGTTATTGCAGTGTAAAACATCTTAACGATTTGACAGCCATTAATACATTTCCCATAGTTATATAGGTGAATAGTGAAACAACGCTGTCTTTGACAAAGATGGTTCGTTGCCTTCTGCTTCAGAATATGATCTCGATGCAATTCAACTTCCAGGGGAATCACAAACCATAGTTACGAAAAGGTTAGAAACTTTGCAATAGACAGAAAAAATACAAGAAAGAAAACATTTGGTTTCAAAAGTTAAAAAAATAGAAAGCAGAAGCAGGTTTGACAGGCTGAATTCATGACCTTTTCAAAAAGTACATGCAATCATGGTTATAAATTTTTTTTCAGAATGTTTGTGTGGTGTAACTTTTGTTGCGGCACTCTTATGGATGGCACGAACCCACAACCACATGAATAACAAGAGTTGTGAGTGTTGCAGCAACGGGTATCAGAAACTCTGCGCTCGACCAGGTTCACTCTACCGTTGCAACGATGCTGTTATGCTATTTACAGTGGTGTAGGAGGCGAGGGTGCACGGGATTCAAGCGCTCCCCCAAAAATTTTGATTTTCCAAAAATCCGGGCAAAATCCCTGAAAATCCCACAAAATTCCGTAAAAATCCTGGCAAAAAAACAGAACATCTGAGCAAACTGTCTGAAAATATGGGAAAAAATGGGGGCCCATGTTGTTTGATTTTGAAAAATTGGCGCCCAACGTGTGGTTAATCACATGAAGGCCTCTTTTTGGAGGTGATCCCAAAGGAAGGTTTTCATGATCTGCGTGGTGGGAGGAAATATTCGAACAAAGAATTGCCCGAAAGCTTTTCGGGAAAGTTCGGGGAAATTCGGGCAAAAATCTTTCGCACCCCCAAAAATTTGCTTGCTCCTACACATATGCCTATTTTTAGGTCATTTTCTGTGCTGCCTCGCAAATACGTCAGAACAATGTGTCCTCTGTCACACCTTGTCCTTCGAAAATGAAACAAAATTTCGATACAGAAATATGCATTTGAAGAAGTAAATGCCCCATTGAATTCACACTTCTTGCAATGTTTTTCAAGTGTGAAGGTTGTTCTCAGCTTCGACAGCAATTTGTATCACTGTATTAAACAAGTAAGACCGATAAATGTACATCTTTGTTCAGCTGTGGTTTCACTGATTCTTGTGATATCAATCGCTGCATCTACATTTTGCCTGTTTATGAAGAATAAGACTTCCTTGGGTCATCAATGCATAGGGTTATGAAAACCCACAATCTTAAGTAATTTGACAAAACAGAAGCCCGATTACTGTACTTATCATTGGAGATTAAGTCGTTGTTGAGAAACGTTGATATCTCAAAACGTTGAAATAACATATAGTGAAAATTCACGGGCAAAATGTATAAAACCTAGGAAACCACGTCAATTTATATTTGTATAAACGTGTTTGATATTGCTTAAATTTTACTAATGTTTCTACTGAACACATATCCAAGCACATCATAATCCCTGCTTTTTCAGGCATTGGATCTGAAATATTTGGCATATTTACATAAAACTAGGCTACGTTGAGGCAGACGATTTGCATTGTGAAAATGTTGAGACACTAAATCAAACAAGTAGGGTGTACTTGTATCGACACATGAGGGAAGTCCACATAAGAATTGGAAAACAGTGATTTTGTTGCGATCGGCTATTTTTGAAACAATTGAAGTGAAGGCAGTAGTGTTTTCATATGGAGATTGTTGTTAGAATTAATGTCTCCACATTTTCACAATACAAGCAAACAAGGTCAAAGATTTAGCGTTATTTTGCAGGTGCATTACGAAAACACTTTTTAAAACTTTCCACCTACCTGCCGAAATGCAGAATCCTTTCACTGGAATTGGGGAAGATGAACAATTTCCTGATATTGACGTTATCTTTGAAAATATCTTCTTTTAATCGCTTACCAAAACTTTTCTTAATCTATATTACTCATATTTACCGTCAAGTTGATCGTTTGCTTATAGCCATGGTGATTTGTGGAAATGCTAAACCTTTTTGTTGTGTTGTCATGCTGAAATTTTGCCGGATATGAAGATGTTGTTTCATTGTTCAAGCTTCGTGCTGTGATCTGCAAACATTTTCTAATACTTGTTTTTGCCAAACTGTTTTCAAAAGTTCATGTTGAAGCAATTGCCACTTCGATCAGTCAGTCAACTTTGAACTACAATAGATGGTTTGTCATTAACAACACTTCGACATTAAAATTTGGTTCTTTTGATAGAAACTCTAGTAAAAAACAATGCAACAAAATTAAAGATTTAAATTAAACTATTGTTTGTTGCGGTAATGTTCCTTATTCAACCTCGCAAGACCTCCATGCACCCCCTTGCTCCACATTCCATTACAGTTTCTTAACATTTAATGTTCTAAAGTACAAATGCGGAACATGCAGATTATCAGCTTTGACATCTCAAGTTGAACACGGAAACTGTTTCATGTTAGCACAGGCTGGTAATTTTACTTAAAGCGTGTTGCTCGTCGCACTAAATTGCAATGGAAAGTATGTGTTGTTTAATAATAGTTTTATGGGAACAACACGATATCAGACAAAGCTAAGGGATTGTTAAGAAAACAAGTAACTTCATGTGCAAGAGTACCTATTTTTATTTTGACAGTCATACTCTGCACCAGCTCTGAAGATAAACGCACTGAAATGCTGAAGTGGTGCACTTGAAATTTGGTTCATTTTGCTGAAACAATCGATATTATTTAATGCTAGTGTCGCATGAATTTACTTGAAGTTGTCTTCGTTTCTCAAAGTATTTCAGTAATAATGAAATAATTTCAAGAATAAATTTAACGGAATAAGTTTCATCTTATGCCTATTCTCTGTAGCATTAATTCACCTGAGAAATGGAGAGTTTAGAATTGATCATTTGCACAAAGTCACAATTTCTTAACAAAAGTTCAATGTACGTCTTGTTTGGTTCGTTCTTCATTGCGAAGTGATGAGAAGCAAAATTTTTCTCAAGGTTAAGGAAAACAGGAGATTGTGTTGAAGACCGCAATGCAGGCAGATCATATTGTTTTAATTTTCGAAACTATCAAATCCAAAATTGAAACATCTTTCTTTTGCTTTTGATTGCAAATAACCAGCGCGATTCAATTGATTGAAACTCGACCGAAGTTTGGCATATATGCATGGAATGACTCACATAACCATTTAGATACAAAAAACTGATTAACCTGCATATTTTTGTGAAACAGCTTTTTCATTTGCCAGACAAAACTGCTTACCTCAAATTGGACCGGATTCAAAAAACCCTCAGAGGGGTTTGGCTGGGTTGGGATTTCGACAATGCAGTAGTAATGTGAAAGCACACGTGCAGACAAAATGGGAGGAGGAGGACCATAGCCGGTGGTGAAATTCAATGATTTCACAAATGTGAAGTTTGAGCATTCTTGAATTGTCACTGTGACCTACGAAGTTACAACAGTTAAGTCCGGCGCGGCAACTACAGTGGCCAGCGAAGTTATGATCGGCCATAACTCCTGAACGGATTGGGCTAGAGACCCAATGAAAACATCCCTGGATGTGGGAGACAGGATAAAATCCAAGGAACGTGACAAAAATATATCTTTATATTTGAAATTTTTCAGAAAAATCCATATTTGTGCATTTGACGTACATATGACAATTTTCAGGGAAAATCAAAACTCTTTCCCGCATCCCGTTTAGCATTTTCGATCCGGTTTTTGCGCTTCGCCGACGTCTGAAGAACTCAGAAACATAATATACTCATAACAGTGAGTCTGGGATGTTTTTTGGGGTAACTTANGGAGTAAAGAAGTGTGGGTTGGGTCTATTGACTTCCAGACCTCGTTTTGGAGTCCTGAGAAAACAGTACAAGGGGTAATTAATTGGTTCATCATTTAAAATGTCCTAGGAGCTATTCTAAAACTTTAGAGACCTTGGTTAGGTTGCTAGCCTAAGTGGTTGAGAATTATGGCTAAAATTGGCAAAACTGGCTCATCCACCTAGTGGATATTTTTATTTTCTTCAAGCACAAAATTTTCCTGTTAATATTTTAGTTTGAAATTTGGTGGGATGTTGTAAGACACCGCAATACACTTGTTCTGCAACTTTGATGGGTTCGTTGGTGCTAACTGGCAGAAAAGTGGCTTGAACCGCAAAATAACAAAATCCTTGGGTTTTGCTCCGTTGGACCTCCGTCGTAAAGAACAACTTTTTGTTTGGTTTGAGCTCTATGGCTGTTTGAAGGGACGCCACTGGTTCATGTGGACCAAACATGGAGTCACCAAACTACGCGAATATGAAGGAGCTAAAGCCATGGCAAGAAAAATTGAAGATGACTTGCTGAAGTATGGTATTCTTAACTTGATTTTTTTTCTAGTAAATATATGTTTTTACCTAACGTAGAAAATAAACTAAATCAAAATGGATGTTTGTCCTAAATGCCAAAAAGCATTAATCTGTAGTTCAAAGCTATTTATTGTAATTTGTAGTTCTAAAGCTATTTGTGATATCTGTAGTAACTGGCTTCATCTTAAATATTCCAGTGTAAGCAACATCCAGTTTGTTGAGCTGGCTTCAAGCTCAGCACCATACTACTGCCATGCTTGTGTATCAAACTCCCTGCCCATTAATGCAGTGGTAAGCACAAATGATGTAAAAATAGACTACTTAGGATTTGCAGAAATGAACAATGGCTGAAGGAAGATATTGAATTGCGATGCGATTATCATGACATTGACTCATAACCAGCTGAACACTCAGCATAAGGAAAATCTATGTCTTTTCATGTTAATATTAGAAGTTTGTACTATCCTTTGTGACTTGTTTAAAGCATTTGATACTATAGATCATGCAGTGCTGCTGTGGAAATTGGATAAATTGTTTGGAATAAGAGGTTTACCTCCCAAATTGCTGGTTAGCTATTTGTAAGGACGACAGCATTACATTGTCATTGATAGCTGTATATCATCTATTCTAAATAGAACCCAAGGGGTACCTCAGGGCTCATCGCTTGGCCCCTTGCTATTTGCACTTTATATTAAATGATTTACCAATGATAACAAAACTGACTCTTATGTTGTTTGCGGATAACAATGTCTTATCCATTTCTGGAGGTAATAGCACAGAACTGCGGAACATACAGTAGTTAATACGGAGCTAAGTGAAGTTAATGAATGGCTTCGGGTAAAGAAGTTGTCCTTGAACTATTCAAAGACCTTATACGTGATTGTAAGTCGTGAAAAGTACCAACTTATTGATTTTAATGTAAAACAATGACAAAACCATTACCCGAACAACTTGTATGAAGTATCTTGGGGTTTTCATTGATGGAAAGCTTACTTGGTCTAACCATATACTGTAGCCTACCTTGAAAGAAAACCTTTCTGGCAGTGTTGGATTTTTTCCTCGAATACGTCAGTAACTAAGTGATAGTGCGCTAAAATCGCTTTACTCAGTTTTGTTAATGGTCATCTGCAATTTGCTATTGGTTCTTGGGGTGGTGTTGGCATAACAACCTTAAACCAATCAAATGTATTACACAAGATAATTAGAGCAATGATATACAGCTTTTTTAGGACAAAAATAATACTACTATATAAAAAGCTCAACCGTCTTAAGCTGGATGAAATTTTCAGCCTTGAATTAGGTAAAATCGTGCACAAATGTCACTCCGGCAACCTTCCTGACAATTTCAACCGCCTTTTCACCCCTGTAAATCAAGCACACTGTCATGCAAATCGCAGTGCAACTAGGGGTGCATATTTTTGGCAAATGGCCCACACCAAATATGGTAAAGGGTCTTTGAAGCATCCAAGTCCTAAGATCTGGGACAATATTAATCCCTGTCTGCACGGCTGCTCTCCGCTCACATTAAAACAGTGCGGCGATGAAGCCTTCTGCTCATCTCTGCATGTGATGACAGATATTGTGGTGCTGAAACATGGAGTTCCTTATGTCAACTGTAGCCCACTTCTTTTTCACATTGCACATTCCTCTTTCATGATATTCCCTTCTCGCATGGCTATCTTTCTTCCATACTTTTCTTAACCCTATGTACATACACCCATTCTTTACACATCTAGGCTGTGTTTGCTTGCCTAGGTTTTGATTGCTTTGTTTTTTATTTTTGTATTTGTGATTTGGTTTTCTTGTTTTGTTTCTTGTTTGTGTATTTGTAATTTGGTTTTCTTTCTGCTGCTGGTGCTCATTTGTTTTGCAGGAACAGCACGTCATTTCCCACAGACCACTTCTCGTGAACAATGAAAGTCTAACGCTATATCTCTGCAGATTTGATTCCAAGAGTTCCGACCATCATCCACATGCAAAAAATCGATGTAAACAATTTGTAGAGCTTGCTAGATGTGAAAGGTTATGACAACCCGGCGGCCAGAGTTTCATTTTAGCTGGGTTTATACTTTCTCTGCCACGCCCAGATCCTTGTGGATTTGAGCACCCGACCCACTGAGAGAGACCGGTACGACCCAGCACTCCCTGTGCAACTGTGTTCATCATCTAGCAGCTCTTTCCTACGTATATGCAACACCGCGAGTTGAAACAGGACAGTAACAAAACTAATTTAACTGCTGAGGGGCATCTACTCGATAACTTTCCGGTTGCTTCAATGCCCTGGCGTCCTTGCACAAATTTGTATTTTCCATGCGGAAAATTAATTATCGCCAAATAAAAATCAACTCAACTGGTTTTCTTAGCCTACGCGAAAACCGTTTCTCCTAAAACCGCTTCTCCCTCAAAATTACGTCACAGGTGCGCGCAACCTGCCGCAAAAGATGCGGTGCTGTCTCACGGATCCGCGGATGCCTTCACGGACTTTCTAGAGCAATATGTGCAGAAGTTATGGCCGATCATTGTTGTAACATTTCCACACAGCACGCCTATTTACTTAGGCTTTATTTTGCTACAACTGGACTTAGTACTTAAACACAAAACACATAAAGTTCCTTAGGTACGAACAAACAAGAAACTACCTTCGCATAAGGAAGCCAGAACAGAATGTGCAGCAACTACACAAGAAACGGTACGAACACAATGCGCCAATCATGCAATCACCCTCGAGCAAACACGTGCACATCCAATAATTTTACCACAATCATAACTTCGCGGGCCACTGCAGAGGCCACTGTAGTGGCTGGCGCGGGACTTAAAGTCCGCAGAATTTGTGGAACATAGCATGAAATGCAAAGGTGAATTATCTGGCCTTGAAATGGCCATGTGTTCAGTTGTTTCACTGACATCACTTCTTCAACAGCTGCCCTTCAACAAGTCACCAGGGCATGTTTTTATTTCTGCAGAGCACTTGCTCTATGCAGGTGAATCGCTTTGCTTTTTTCTCAGTGTACGTTTTAATATGTGCATTGTTCACAGTATTGTACCCAGTCCCTGTTTAAACACAACAATAGTTCCCATATGCAAAAACAAGAATTGAAATATGACTGTATATCAAATTACAGACCTGTGGCAGGTGCCTCAGTGGTGTCAAATCTACTAGAACACTTCATATAATCTAGCATCTGTCTTTTCCTTTGAACCACAGAAAATCAATTTGGTTGGACATGTACTGATCAATGTTCAATTGTGTTGAAGCAAACTGCTACATACAGTACTTCGTAACCCATGGTTCATCAGTGCATGTTGTTTCTAGATGCCTCGAAAGCATTTGATCGAGTATTGCACGTGAAAGTATTTAAGAAATTGGTTCAGAGAAAGGTGGCAATGTGTTTTGTGCGGCTGAAACAGAACAAACAACAGACGATGCATATAAAATAGGGTAAGCATTTGTCTGAACCGTTTCATGTTACTGTTGCAACCTCTCCCGTGGTGCTGCGTTGATTGTGTGATTCATCACGACGGGATGTGCGTGAAGAATAACACCATTATGTATGTGGCGCGAACAAGCAATAATAGAGTGATCTCGTCGG
>JGI24159J19872_10001311_pt1 | contig 26915 bp, 10 predicted proteins | sample Ectturendosymbi4_FD_19872 | JGI IMG/M metagenome (IMG submission 19872)
TTCACTGTGTGGACCGGGTTCGAGTTAAGTTGTTGAAGTTTTCGTTTGAGAGTGGAGTTGATTGAATGTTTCGGGTAGCCATTTTTCAATAGGATTTATGCGTTTTGGTCCACCTACCCTCTCCAGCTCACCTTCTCCCCCTTAGGAGTGAAGGGCCAAGGCAGAAAATAGGTGATAAAGGGTTTTTGCAAACGACACAGCTAACACAAAATTGCAGATATATTTTAACTGATCTTATTGCTATTGACAAAGAAAACACAAAAACAATTTTGCACGGTTTGCTTCGGACAGTTTATCAGGTTGTCAGTCTCTTTTGTGGACGGTAGATATTATCTACCAAATTCAAAACCACTGTGCGCGACGCACAGCATGACATAAATAAAAATATCCGGGCCAGTTCGGAGGCAGGCCCCTCGTGCTGTTGATTTAAATAATAAAAAGGAAACACAAACGATTCACGAATCTTTATAGAGTGCCGTACCACATTGTAGAGGCGCTCTATGCGAAATTTACATGTAATCCTTTACAGATTTCTCTTGAATTAACGCATTACTACGATGTTTTACACAGGTTTCATACTAGTGAGTTTTTGTACTACAGTATCTCTTTGATTAAGTCCAAGTATGTTTTTTTGTCATGCTTTTCGTAGTGTCGTAATCTATGCTGTAGTGACTTGTTAAATCGTATAATAAGGGTTTGGGGGTTGATTGCGGAGGGTTGAAATTTGTTTTGGTTTATTTTTTTCCAGATAGTATATGATAGGATTGAGTTGAGGTAAGGAGTCAGGTTGTTGCAGTAGGGGATCGGAGGTAGGGGGGTGTGAAATTGTATTCTTGCTGTATCGAAAAAGTACGTTGTGTGTTGTCCTGTAACATTAAAGAATAATCTTGTCGTCTGGTGTAATAGTGGGTTGATTATTGCGCATTTACTAAAAAGGTGGATATCAGTTTCATAATGCGTCAAACAGAGATGACAATTTGGCTTGAGGTCAATTCTGTTTGGTTTGAATTTGGATTCTAGAGGTGAAAGATTATTTAATAATTTATAATTGAATGTTTTTAGATAGTTCGGCATTATGGGATGGTGAATCCACTCCATGTTTAGTGTTGTTATTTTCAGAGTGTTGTATGAAATTTCCTTTTGGATTTTGGGTATTGATTTTAACCTTTTATATATCTCCTTCATTTTGCCTTTAATTAACTCTTATTTAGTCATTTTGTACTCTTCTATAATCTTTAAAATCTGTTTATAGAATGGGGAAGGGAAAGCAGCATGTGGTGTGTTTTGTGTTCTTGGTATTTGGAGAATGTTGCTAATCTTTAGGCCTTTGTTCTACTCAAAGTGTCGAAGGTGAGGGGGCAGTATTTCATTGTTGATTTTGGCGCGGGTGCATAGGGTAATATGTTTGACATATGTAAGGCATGCATAAGTCGAAACATCGGCAAAATCATAAGCTCCATCTTTTTTAGGTTTTGTTAATTTGTTGATATTTAGGACCGAGTTTGGAAAACTTACAGCACATTTCGCGATGATGTTATTTACTAATTCTTGTTTCGGTTTTGGAAGGTAGTGCGTGTTCGCTAGGTGCGTTATGATTGGTGTTAAGATAGTTTTTGAAATGACAGCTTTGGTGTCAAAGGTTGCGTGTTGTAATCTTAATTGTTTAATTTTTTCTTTGATCTCTGCAATTTTTTTATTCCAACTTTTCGTAATTGCTGTTGGTGGCCCTGTTACTATATTTAGAGGGTCAATATGCTGTGGTCGCCAGTTTATGTCCCATAATTCGTTTTTATTTAGGATTGGGGTTGTAGTTATGGCCGAAGTTTTCTCTTTATTTAACGTCAGGCCGGAGGCCTTGTGAAAATCTTCTAAAATGGATTTTATAATTGTAAGGGAGGTTGTTTTGCTGAGGGTCAGAGTTAAGTCATCTGCATAGACTACTATTTTGGGAGGCCATTTTACTGGGTTTGGTGAAGGCGTAATGTCTTTGTTATCCTGTATTGCCCTAAGTAACGGATATAATGCAATAATGAACAAGGTGGGGCTCATCGGATCACCCTGGCGAACCCCCCTTTGCGTGGCAAACGTTTTCGTCAAGTTTGGGTTAATTTTAATAGACGAGAAGCTGTTTGAATGTGTCGATTTCAGAAATTTTAAGAATACATCCGGAAAATTCTTTTTCTGTAACACTTTTATCAACCAGTCATGATGAATTGAATCGAAGGCTTTCTGAAAATCTAAAGCTGCAAAGAACGCGTCCGTTGTTGATTTCTGCGCTTCATAATAGGCGTCTCTTATTACGATCGTCGCTGTGTGTGTGTGGATAGCCCCGGGGCCGCGTGCTGTTGCTCCGAAATAATTTGCTTGGGTGTTGGTTTGGTTCGGTTGTTTAAGATTCGACTTAACAGTCTGTAGTCACAGTTTAACAGCGTAATGGGCCTTTAGTTCTCTATTTTAAACGGATATCCTTTCTTGTGTACTAGGGTTATTACTCCATTGGTAATTTTTTCATTAAATGTGTCATTCTGGTAGATGTAATTTAATGTTTTTAATAATGGCTCTTTAACTTTTTCAAAAAAAAGTTATGTAGAATTCATTCGATATCCCGTCTGGACCGGGCAATTTCCCTTTCTTTAGCTCTTTTACTGCCAAAGTCAGTTCTTTTAACGTTATCTGTTTCTGAATTGCCTCACGTTGTTGGGCATTTAAACCGTCGCAAGTATCATTTGAAAACATATCTTGCATGCTACCACTTACATCTTGCGTAGAGTATAAACTTTTGTAAAACTCGTAAATGTGCTCATTTATTTCCTGTGGATTGTTAACTGCATTTCCTTTATCCGTTTTCATTTCTTTTATAATGGTTTTATTTTTCTCGGGCACTAGAATTTTATATAACACTTTCAACGCTACGTGTTTATATTCTAATAGGTTTGCTCTATGTTTTGCCAATCTATTTTTTGCGTTTGCTAAGAATTTGTCGTGCATTTCTCGTTGACAGGCTTTGTACATTTGAAAGCTCGTGGCTGTTGGGTTGTGCGTCATGTTTTCCCGAAGCTGCGCCGATTTTTGCTGTTCCGCCAAGTTTTCTTGTACTCGTTTTTTGGATTCTAGTCCTGACTGTCTTATTAAACATTTTTTAAGATGGTTTTTGAAACTTTGCCAAATTTGAAATGGGTTGCATTTAGTTTCTTTTAGATTTAAAGTGAGTCTTTCTATCATCTCATTTATTTCAAAATTGTATTCTGGGATTATGTAATTGTTAATGTTATTTTTCCAGTATAGTTTGTTTGTCCTAATATGAGTTTGGGGTGTCAAGGAAAGGATAACAAGATCATGGTCAGAGAAGGGGTAGGTAGGATAGTATGAGTAGAGGGGTTACATAAATGGTTTGTATAGAATCTGTCTAACCGTGAGTGTGAGTCATATGCGTGTGTGGTGTAAGTAATTGCAGTGGGGTTAAGGGAGCGAAAGGTATCTATAAGGTTGAGGTTGTTTTTGAGGTCAAAAAGAGTGTGTGGTTTAGGGTAAGTTAGGGTGGGGGGTATTTGTCTAAGTTCGGGTTTTCTATGCAATTAAAATCTCCCACTATAACGAATTGAAAGGTGCTATCGATATATGGGTATAAATCATCAAAATTTTTTTCTTTTTGAACTCGTTAATCGGTTCCTGCCGGTGCATATATATTTACAATTTGGTACTGGTATTCAAAAATCACAAGTCTGATTGCTAATATTCTGTCTTGCAGATCACTATTAATTTTTTTCGATATATACCCTAGATGAATTTACTAAGAAGGCTACTCCAGCTGTATTTTCATTTTCAATATAGGAGTCGGCTACCAAGAAGAGAAACTCTTCAACTTCGCCAATAGGCCGTTAGCGTACTTCCGGTATGTCGATGACACGTTCGCCGTATTCAACAATGAAGATGATTGCAACGCGTTTCTCTCGCATCTCAACTCCCTTCACCCCTCCTTACACTTTACTCATGAAAAGGAATTCAATCATTCCCTCCCCTTCTCGGACGTGTTGGTTGAAAGACTCGGTTCGGAATTTTCAACATCAGTCTACAGGAAACCTACCTTCACTGGCCAGTATCTACGCTGGAATTCCATTAGCCCCCACAAACAGAAAATCAATTTAATTGGTACATTGGTTCACAGAGCTTTTATGATCTGTTCAAAAGGCAAACTGGGTCCAGAGCTTGACAAAATCCTATTGAAAAATGGCTACCCGAAACATTCAATCAACTCCACTCTCAAACGAAAACTTCAACAACTTAACTCGAACCCGGTCCACACAGTGAAAAAAATGTCCAGTCTACCTACACGTTCCATGGATCGGAAACGTTTAAACGAAGTTCGAAAAGCAGATCACGTTTGCCGTGAAACGCTGCTTCTTTTCCGTCGAACCACGTGTTGTTTTTACGACCCGACAGCTCTTACCAGCAACAAAGAAAGACGTGCTACCTTCCCATCATCAAAGCAACGTAATTTACCAATTCGTGTGCCACTGCGACAGTCGGTACGTTGGTCGCACGTCTCAGCGCTTAGAAGAGCGAATCAAACAACGCATTCCTAAGTCGATTGCCAATCCTCCCACTCCACACATCCGTCAAAGCCTTCCCCGCCCCTGTAAGGCCACCAATCCCCCACAGTTTCACCAATCCGCCATCGCTCAACATCTTCTTGACAACGCCCAATGCGCCTCACATTACAATCAAGACAAGTTCTCTGTTCTCGCTCGAGCTCGCACTCCGTTTCATCTCTCCGCCCTAGAAGCAACTTTCATCAAATCTCTGAATCCCCTTCTCTGCAAACAAAAAGAATTCGTTTACTCCTCGAAGATCTCCTAAACCTCTTAAACTCTTTCCATTGGCTATTTGTTTCAACCAATGAGAACTCTTCGATTCCGATCTCCTAAACCCTTTCTTATTGGCTACTGTTTCAACCAATGAGAACTCTGCTTTTCTGTTGATGAACCAGTTCGGTTGCATCTCTACTCCATTCTGACGATGTCCCTTGAAGAGTTTCAGACGAAAAGCTTTGGGATGAATCTCTTCCTTCACGCCATCTTCAAGTTCTGTACCATCAAACGCCTATTCAAAATTGATTTTCCAAATTTTAGTCCTGCCTTTTCTGACATTGCAAAATATCTTGTTTGATGTTGCAAAGTTTTGTTATGACAGAGCTATAATTCGTTAAAGAACCTTGAAAGCGGCTCAGTTGTTTTTTTTGACTCCAGCGTTGTAACACACAATTTTTATAGCGATCTAAACTGCCGCAATGTTTTATAGTAATCGTTTCACAACCTATACAGTAGATGCTAAGTAGTGATAAAAACCAAACCTGACTTTTTACATGTATTAACTTTTCATTTTCCCGAATCAAATCTGCACAAAAGCAAAACTTACTCAAAGTCACACGAAACACATTTTTAAGTGGATGTGTATTGTGTTTATTATTGACAAAGAAAACTTTAGTCCAGGGCCGAAATGGTAAAATAACAAATCATTTCCACTATCAACTTTTGCAGCTTGATTGCAAAAGTTGAGAAAAGTGTATTGTTTTAAAAAAGTTTTTTTTTTATCAAATACAAATAAAACGTGGACCACTCAAACCAAAAACTCACCTGTAAGCATCGCCCAGATACGTTCTGATGATTGATCTGTAGTGAAGTCCGATCGGTGACTCTTCCACAGCAAGCAATTGTGTTCCTCGCATTTGGGAGAAGCGGATGTGTTGCAGTGCCTGACACGAAGCAATCATGTTGTTACCTTTGTTGCCTAAAACGTTATGTGCTTTACTCCAACTTGTAAACCATGAATAAGATGGTTTTGTTTACTTGTGTTGACACTTAATGTGTACCTCACTGTATGAAAATTTGAACAAGATTTTGACAAGTTTAAGTTAGCCGCTACAAAGCAACTGAATTAGTATGATGCAAATGCCAAGAAGGAGAATGCCCATAATTTTGGTATTTAAGGAGATGGAAAGTTTTCGGGGAAAATCAACGTCTCTAAGGCAATGTTGAAATACGGATTAGGGTCAAAGATTTATTGGCAACGCTGCACGAGATCCTTCAAAGACGAATACAGTGAGCCGATGCGAAGCTTTAAAAATGAAGGTTGCAATGGCCAAACGAAACTTTCAAAACGGGATTGTTAGCTAAAAATGAAAATATAGACTTAAGCTTTCAATTCTTTATTGGCAATAAAACGCAAGCTTACAAGTGTGGCTCGCGAAGACGCAACTCGGGCCAAATAGAAAAAAGACAGTTTTTCTTGGCGATCCTTGCATAACTATTGATCAAAGAAGGGTAATCACATCGATATGAAAACACAGGTCCAAATTTAAGCCAAGCACAGTTTAGCATACAAAGAACGGAATGCAGTCAAACTGAACTTTATCCAATGGGCTTCGATGGGAGAGAGACCTACTGCCACAGGAAATGAAAAACAAAACAGACGGTCATGCTTTTCTATAAGTTATGATGTATTTAACCTTTTGTGTTGTGTCGCTTTAGATAAATCATTACGTAATGTTTACGTTGTATGAATTAATGCCTGATGAGAGCGAATGCGCGCCAAACTTTGGTGAAATCATTGTTCTTGGCTTAATAAAAGTGGATATGATTTTCCTGTAGTTTTGAATGAAAAATAAAGAGAGACGCTTTCTCATAAAGAAGTTTCAATTGAACGACACAACGAAGTTTGGATTTTGTGAAGAAAACATTTATAGTACAAATTTTTTCATTCAAGATTATTATTACAAAAAGACAAAAAATGAGCTGTTTTAGAAAATAAACCTTTTTAGTAAAAAACAAATCATTGCCAATCAAAACAATCAAACAACGAAAAAACCTTGCACTCTCGAAAATGAACACAGGAATTTTCACAAATGCAAAAGCAACATATTTGTTGGCAACAGAAGGTCGCTGCATGTATTTCTTTTGAGAATGCTGAATACCGGTAGGTGGAAAAGAGGTCCGCACGTTAGTTCATTTATATTTACCATCGGACCGACAATCTCATTTCTGTTTCCCATAGAACGTACGTCGCTCACGAAAAGCAATCATGTTCATTAGACCCATGATAAGGAAGCTTTGCTGACCAATGTGTCAATGTGTCGGGGGCAAGCGTAGGTGTTTAAGCTAAATTAGGCAAGATTGCGTACGTGAACAAGTACGCCAAGACGGTCTAAGAAGTGATCTAAGACCAAAATGGCAAGTATCAAACAAGTAATGATAAGTAGGTAGAGTGAAGTAAGGAGCTCTGATCTGTATCCCAGCAATTTTATATCTGTTGTTCGTTAGACTTGGTAAAGCCAAACTGTTTCTGAGCTTCAACGCGTAGGGTGAAAGGGAACAACAGACCAAACATACTGCATTTATCCAACTTCGAAAATTAATTAAATATTGTTTGATTTCAAATCTGTGATCAACTTTTTGTTGTTTTCAAAATCTTGGATGAAATAAACCTACAGTTTAATGTTAAGTGTCAACAAAGAAAGGTAGGTTGCTTTCATAAGCGAATAAATTTAAAAATAAAGATGTTAGTGTGGCACATTTCTCACTTTTGTTTGTTGTGAATTCGGAACATTTGATTGTTTTCTTGAAAAAAGCATACGAAAAAGTGCTGTCTTTCATTTTCTGAGAAACAAATTTGAGTTGCAAATTGTTTTTCAACTTTTCGTTTTATCTGACAGTACCGGGCCGCCACAGGCATCTTTACAAAAAAGGTACGTTTCTATTAAAACCTTTCTAAGTTCGTCCATGACTTGGTCATCGGGGCCAGCCTTTCTTCTCGACATGAACCACCGCTGCAGAGCTTCAAATAAATAGAACTCGTCAGGAACCAACAAACTCGAGCTTTTGAGTATAGCCTCAACGCAGTCTGCTGGAAGGCTTAACCAATCGCTTGAGTCAACCAGTTCTTCGATGTTGTCCGCAATAGCTCCATCAACGCATTTTCCGGTTAGATCCTGAAAATCAGGCTCATCTTGAATAAGATAAACGAAAACGCGCCACTCTCTCACAAACGTTGGAAAATCGTTTCTGACCTCAAATCGTCTAAGCGACCTTGCACAGTTTTTCTAATATTTGTGGAAAGGTGTGTTGTAAAGGTGAGTTTAATTCGTTGAGAAAGTCTTTAGAAAAACACAATTATTTACCATTTTCTACGATACGAACATGGTAGCTGAAGTGAAACATCAAAAAGGGTTTTTGAGGTTAGTGTGAACAACTTAAATGTATACAGAGTAAAATTAATGGCAATGCGTGTCCGTTGCAAATCTTAATAATTATTTCCAGCACTGCTATAGAAAGTTCTTTTCGCTCTGCAATTTATTTTTGAAGCCGAAATTTACTTCACTTTAGGCAGAAAATTCAGGTCTGCACATATTTTACACCAAACACAAGTTATATCACATTTTCTTCGAAACGTTTTATGTATAATGCGCAACAGATGCCCATTCGAATGTCAACAGTCAAATAAACTCGTTAAGTTTCACATCTATTTGTCTTCGAGCAGAGTTTTGCAGGCTGTTTTTGTTCAAGAATATAGAAACAAAATGATTACGCAAAGTTTAATTGTATCAGCATGCGCCTTCACGTTTGGTTTATAACTGCCTAAAAGCACGCTGCTTACCCTATGCTGAAATGTTGTTTTTGTGCAAACAAATTTCATATGTGTTGTGCTTACGTGCAGCCGGTACTTGGCAGCGTATCGCAGCCATTTTACTGAATTTCTCATGTCTCCATCTTCGATCATTCCAGTGATGAAGGCATCGCACGCGGAACGGAGAGATTCGACTCTGTATTTGGCAGAAAGAACCAGCAACGGAAGTGCCGTCTCCGATCTGAACGATATTTTACCGCAGTAGAAGAAACGGAGGAAAATCGCAAATACTTTTTCGCATTCCTTCGACTCCTCCAGAATGAGTTCCTGCAAATAGGTTGTTTGGTTACACAAACGACTACTACTTGAATGAATAAGCCAAGGGTTTAAAAAATAATCTTACTTGGACTAGAATCTTCAGTGCATTTGCTTGAATCCATGCAATCTTAGTGCGACAAACAGTATAAAACCTTGGTGTTTTTCTGTAGTTTGGATACCTCCAGTCGGTTTTCCAAAAAAAAAGATACTTAATGTTTGCAAAAAACTTTGGATCATCAGACTGTTTCAGATGCAGTTTCCTTGTTTTACAACTTTATTTAACTAGTAGCGTGACCATTATTTTGCAGTGTGGGTGTAGAATTCAGCGAAAACTTGTGATGTATGAAGTATGAAAGTTGTTGCCCATGGAACATCCCAACAGAAAAGGTAAACAATGAAAAAGATTTAGGCAAAAAATCTGGAGCAGATTGAAAAAGTCCTTAGAAGTATTTTATGTGAAGCTACAAAAGACCTGAGGATCCTTGTGAAGCTACGAAAGACCTGAGGATCCTCAACCAAAAGTTAGAGAATAGGACGTTAGTTGCACTCGCGCACTAAACGTATCTTTCCATTGATGATCGAATGAAACTACGTCTTACCGGTGTTCCTGCTTATCTCCTTTTTAGTGTGTTTATGCAATGACGCACAGATAGCAGTGCATAGTGGTGGCAAAGAACATTACAAATCTTTCGCATTTGTTGCAGAGACTGTATTTGTTAGATTGTTTGAACAAAAAAACAAATTTTTACATGATAACCATCTTCACAGGTAAAAAAGTTGTTTCGGAACAGCAGTGTGCGTGTTTGAAAGTAATGTTCTTAAAAGTATTTTAATCACATGCGCTTTAAGAACATATTCCATCCAAACTTTTAACTGAAGCATCGTCCTAGGATATCACTGTTCAAATCAAAAGAGTGATTGTTAAAAGTAAAGCAGCGGGAATTTGCCTCAACTAATATTACCTTGTACGCAGTTTTAAGTTGAAATAAGTTGTCTAACAATATGCAGCTCACATTTTTCTGAAAAAATGAAAAAGTTATTTGATTTTGAATAAGCTTAAACAATTCACGCAAAATAAAATTTCATGCGGTGATAAGCTCTACGTCCCATTTCGCTGTCTCCACCCAAGGAAAACCGATAAATGCGCTTAATGGTTGGTTTGCCAGTTTTGAAAGTTTCTTTTATGAGGACATTTGTGATCATTATTTTTGGAAGATTTTGCAGACGTTTATCGAAATACTTTTGAAAAGTTCGATGGTTTCACCCAGTCAGCTGTTATTGCGTACAGAGTATTGCTTTGTGTGTGTACTTCGTGAAATCCATATCTAGCAACGTAGCGGTTCATACGGTAAACAGCTAGTTTGATACACTCGTACGACAATAAAATCGTTTGAAATCTTGAGTGCAAAACAAACAAAAGTGCATTGTCCAACCTGCTTATAATTTCGCTAAATTGTATTTCGCACGGGAGCTTTTCAGCTTCATGCAAAGAGCTGTGCCCGTCAATTTTACAAAGCTTTTTTTATAGTGTATTCGGGGTTACCCAGCAAACCTTTTGAAATCCAGGGCAATTAGTACTTCGTTCTCCGCTTAATAACATGTCACGGAAAACGTCGCTTTGGCAAGCCAGGGCAAATTTGTGGCAGTAAAAGCGGGTTTCCCCAACAACGATGATGATGTCACTCAGGTCTGGATTATCGAAGTATCTGCAAAAGCAAGTCGGAACAAGAATGTTGACAGCAGGACATGAGGTTCAAGCGAGGAAAAACAGCACCCGTCAGCAAGGAGGAAATTGAAGATTCTACTTTTTGGTTTGTGTTTGCAAAATTATAATGTTACCTTTGCGACACTTATCGGCAAACAAGGACTTATTTGTGATTTTTGTGTGGGGNGCGCATCATGTTAATNTAAACCTACGGAAAATTTCATACGTCATATCTAAAAAAAGACCTGATTAAGTACGCAAGCAGCATCGTTTTTTCGCTCCTCGAATGAGCACATATATAAGTTGTATGAATTGTATTTCTATGCTATTTGAACACTTCCATTTGCTTAAAGTCCATGATCAAAACACAAAGATCATTAATTCTTATTCCTCTTTAGCTTCCGTGACAGACAAGCCTTTATACGAGTCTGACATTAAAGGTCTAGTGTAAATCCAATNGGTATTTTATAGGCTCATGATGATTCTGGGAAGGTTTAGCTTTGTGTTATAGGCTTTATTTTGGCAAACTTCCCATTTTAGCTCCGATTTTACCTCGAGAAGACACTATAAGCTACATTTTTTCGACAATCGATAAAAAAGTAAGCTTTGCAGAAAATTTGGAGCGGTTGCGTGAAACAATGTCAAAATATTTTTTCTTTATCTTGAAACACTTCATACCTCATCGTATTTGCCGCAAACGAAACTAGATCTCCAACCACGTGACCTTCCTCGGCAAGTTTTTCCTCTGAAGAAGGAACCAGCGACACGCTGCGAAGAGAAACACGCGACTTACGTGAATTCGATTTAGAATAGAAATAGCTATTCCCGTGTAAGCGATCGCGCGATGCTACTTTTTGAAGATAGTCATCGTACTGCACCGGATTTAACAAACTCTCGTTTGGGCGCTGACGGAACTGTTTGGCAAAGTCTTTAGCAAATTCCAAAAACTCTAAATCCGTCGATTTCCTTGGCGTTCTTTGCGTCAGCACCAACGATTCCGGTATCGTGTCAAGGCGACTTCTGCGAGCTTCTTCGCTCGACCTGCCTTCCGAGTCCTTAGAAGGAACATTCTTTTTCGAGATGACAGATAACTGCACCACCGGTCTCGTGGTGCTGTCAATGTCGCTTGTGACATCACAAAGATTGTCGCGACTTTCTGGAGAGGCAGCGCTCTTTCTGATTATAGAAGTAGCGCTGTTGATTAAGGAGGGTGGAGTTACAGGAGCAATGTCATATTCTTCTTGCATCACGAAACGAAACCGATGTCTCTCTGACGACGAACTTTGGTTGGCATCGCGACAGTTATTCTCTTGTTGCGTAAAAAAGACTTCAGTGGCGTCACTGCATTCAGTGTAAACAAAGGTAGGCTGTTGCTGCAATCCTTTGTACATATTTTCAAAGTTGCTGTAGTACAAGCGACTGCATGTTGTCAGGTGTACCATTAGAGCTAATACTTAACTTATGGTAAATATCTACAGTGCAAATAGATTACTTTAAGAGAAATTGTCGCGTTTGATAGAAATGTTTGAAAAAGGCATTTCACTGAATCGCTTTTCAGAAATACTTTATCTAATGTTCTTGAGGAAAAAATCTTGAAACATATTTCCAAATGTTTTTTTAAGCAGCGTTTGGATGCGAATAGTTTATGAGTTGGTCGATGTAGCACCGCGGCTTCACTATGTAGTTATCTTAAATGTTGTGGTCCATTCCTGCGACGTGTTTGGTTAGTTGATTTTTGTTCGCTTTTACCTGCTTCGTTTTTAATTGCATTTTACGGTTAGAATTATTTGTTTTTTATTGTTTTTTTATAAATCAACTTCATAAAAAATATTTTTATAAATCGACTTCATAAAAAATATTTTTTATATTGTGTTACTGCTTTCAGAGACACTGTCTATGCAGCTGCCTTTTACCCTGATGAAAGCTCGTTGTTAAGCCAGCTGAAATTTCGGCGTCGTTTTAAAATCTAAAAAACAGTTAGCAAAGTATTATTTTATATTTTAGATCTCCTCTTGGCTGGTTCGTATTACGATAGCTTGCTTAGTAGACATCTTAATCAACATTGGACTAGCAGTTTCAGACCGTTGTATTATTTTTATACTACAAGGTTATTTTGTTGATTTCATACCTAGCCTTGTATTTCAAAAAATATGAATAAAATTATTATAATCGTTTCAAAATATTGTCACTACTCACTTCTTTCTTACATATATATTCTAAAAATTTTTGCAGTTGATTATCATAAACTTAGTAATGTGTCGTGGCCACAGCTAGCTTAAAAAATACGACCTATAGCGTGCTCAACGGTTTCATTAACAGCACAAATAATTCAAATCTAGATTAATTAAAACCAAGTCCACAGCACACACAAGCCGGGGTTAAACGCGCGTGTCACGATGATCATGTAAACAGCTTTCTCAAACAGATCAAGAACACAAGTTGCTCAAATTGCCCCTCATGGAACTGTGGACAGTTGCGTAGCCAGCCCAAAATTTTGAGGGGCAAATATTTTGATTTTAAGCGAACAACAATATTTTGTTTGGGAAACCGCCTCTCGAAGCACAAAATGACAAGAAATTCTAGAAAGTTTGGGGGACATAGCCCCCTTGTACCCTACCTAGCTACGCCTATGGCAACGGTTCCCAAATGGAGATTCCTGGACCCTGGTGGTCCGAAACAAGATTTTTGGGGGTCCCAATTGCGATTTTCGAATGTTTGTATGGTCTTGGATATACTTTTTTTCGAAATAACCAAGATGCATAGAACCTAGCAGGTGCTGTTACTCAAAAGAACATTATCCAGCCTACTTATTCCAGCTAACGTTTCTAATTAAAAAATTTAGATTGCTGAATGCGTGCATTGCTATTTTTGCTTCACGCTGCGGTTACCACGTTGAAGATGGCCGGTGATACGATTACAAACGCATTGTGAGGTTTAAATATTTATGGCGTAATTATGGCAAGATTGTTGTTTGATGCTACAGATCTCGAAAGTTTCTGGTGCTCAACCAAGCAAAGTTACCGGAAATTGAGTACACAAGCTCTGTCTATTCTAGTCCCCTTTGCAAAAATATATCTGTGCGAATCTGGATTTTTCTACTTACTTCATGTGAAAAACATGTATCAAAACCATTTGAACCTCTCAAATCATTTGGGCGTGGCTTTGAGTAATTGTGTGCCAAGGCATAAGCTGATAAGAGAGGCCGTAAGAAAACGGTCACTAGGTTTGTTTCTAATGAACAGTCAGGCATGGAAGTGCAGCATGACTGAGTTTTTTCTCCTGTTTTGTCAGTAGGCGTAAGTATTACGAGTAGTAATCTAAACAATAAAGATGATGCACAATCGAATTGTTTTGTGAATTATACGCTTTTTTTAATGAGAGGGTGCGAATCCCACTTTATTTTTATGAAAGGGGTGCCAGCTTAAAAAAAAGTTGGGAACCTATGGCCTGTGAGAATTTAACGCGAAAAAAATTGTTTAAGCAAAATTCAGTCACAAATTTCGCGTATCTAACCTAATCTTTCAAATGCGTAAGCAAAATTTCTAATATTGTGCTTGAATGTCTGCTTTCATTGAAGCCAAAAAGGCAAGTTTTTGACATTGTCGAAATGTTTGTTCTGAATCCGCTGTCAACAAATACCATTATTCATTTACTCGTTCAGACTTTAAAATAAAAAGTTTATTTGGTTTTTGTAAAGCACTGGTTCATGTGCAGCTTCAAAAAAACGTTTGCATGCAGTATAACTGCCAAATATCAATTTAACATTCCATAACTTCTTGTAAGAAAATTTTAGGGCGTCAGCGTTAGTGAATCTGAACTAGGGTTAGTTTTTTAACTAATGATATTCCTCTGGTGAAGCTTTCTCCGATACCGTAGCTTAACAGCCTAACGTCCTTTACCATGTAAGACTTTCCTCGTCAAATCCCTGCAGCCGTTAAATTGCATTGACATGTAAAAAATTCTACACTTCTAAAAACTTTACTTTTGCAGCAACTGATTGCTGCTGCCAACTCGAAACTCTTAATTATTGAGGCGTTCAGCCTTCTGAGGTTTTTATTTCAGAGATGACATTGCACCTACTGTTGGGAAACGCAAGTTTCCAGGGTTCTTTAAGTCCTTGAGAAAGCAATTAAGAGCAAAACGTAATTGAAAACAATTTGCTTACCAGTTGCTAGAGTGTTTGACATCTTTGGGAATGGCCGAAGACGATTGTTCGGTATCGAAAAGAGCTTTTTGTGCCGCCATGCTTGGCTGGTTCCAAGTTTTTTCTTGGTATTTCTTTGATCATCAAGTCTTTCAAGTACCAGTCGCAGCTACGTGCTTCTTAAGACCAGTAAGGACTTGAAAAACGTAGCAAGTGTTCTGTGTTTTAAAAAATGAGTCAAAATTTTGTGATAAAGGTTTGGTTCTGAGTATTACTTCAGCAAAANTCACCTTTTCTNTTGATAAAATTAACTGGTACTCTCTCGTTTGTTGTTCCTTCCTTGCTGTTTGAAAATAAAAGGTTCTTTCTCAAATACGTTTTCTTGAAATGNAAAATGTCGAAAAGTGGATTTGCAAAAGACGTGCGAAATCACATCATGTACGTTATAAATGACATATTGTGTGCGCGCTATAGGCGAACTTTGAAACGTTGCCAACTTCCTGAACCTTTCAAACTAATACACACACACTTACCGATTTACTGCCAAACTCATTATGATTTGCCAAACTGTAACATTTGCGAAAAATCGATTGATTGTTCTTCAAGGGCCACTTAAGCGCTGTCGCAGTTCATGTTAAGAGCTATATAGTGAAGGTTGGTGGCAAAGAGGCTCATAAACAAAAGTTTTCTTAGCAACTTTCAACCAAAGACTGTTTAACTGCTATCTTGAACACAACTAACAAGTAACAATTGCTGCAATCTTAATCAAGTAAAAAGTATATTGAAAATTTTTCATAAGATTGGATGTTTAGCCTACATCACTTAAACTCGTGTTGTCCAGCTACTGCTAAAGTGTGATACAGTGAAACTAAATTCTGCTGAACGTTTTGAATACTAGTATATTCTGTGCTGTTTGCACGCAGTTTACGGCCTACAGTTGTAGAATTAAAAAAAAATATTTTGGGTGTTAGTTAGATGGAGTTCTGATCTTGATATGACCACTGAGCTTATGGAGAACACGATGTAGATGCCGTAACTACTGCTCACACACCAATTAGTGCAATAAACGGATTGCATGAGAGTTATCCTGGTAATTTTCAATGAATGTTAGTGGGTGCAACATATATACGCACCAATCACTATTTTGGCGGCCAGAAAAAGCATGTAATTTATCGTGATGCTACCACAACAGCTTCCCTAATTTTTCACTTGCTAGTAGCCTGTTGGAATCCTCTAGTAAAAGTACAGGAAAACGTAAATGCTAAAAGAAACCAGGTAGATTTTGTAATCCACTCAGCAGACAAGTTCGATTTGAAGATTTATGGAAAATTGAAGCGTCGTAAGCTGGCAGCTCATGTGACAAGTAATAAGCAAAAGTTGTTGGAAGAATTGGCTCCATTGTGTAATTGATTACAATAGAGAGCGTGGCTTTATGAAATGAGCCCTTCGTTCACGATTTGCCCTTTGGAGCATACTGCGCAAACATCCGAGAAAATGTGTGGAACGTGTGAACGCTTGGAGCGCTCAGTGCTCTGTTTTTGACAAATTAAAATTGCGTTGAGGCAAATGATTGCAAGAGAACTGTGTTAAAAACAATGGATTTGTAAATTGGTACTGCAGCCTTCTTACCAGGCGCACGGTATGCGGAAGAGCTGCAGGGAACACACTCAGAACACGAAATCAATCGGAGAGAAATGAAACAGAAATTGCACAAACTCAGTCGTGGCGCTACAAGACCTTAGTAGTTATAAAGTGCCAACAACACACCACCATAACAAACAAAAAACAATGGATCAGCCCGCGGTACAGTCTAGTGGTAAGTGCGTCCGCTTCGGTGCTGGTAGGTCGAGAGTTCGAGAGTCTTACCAAGACCTTGTAAATTGGTACTGTAGCCTTCTTACCAGGCGCACGGTGTGTGGAAGATCTGCAGGGAACACACCCAGAACACAAACAAATACCGAGTGAAATGAAACTATAAATTGTACAAACTCAGTCGTCGCTCTACAAGACCATTGTAGTTATAAAGCGCCAACAACAAACCACCATAACAAAAAAAACAACAAAAAACGATGATTCAAACAGAAAGGTGCAACCACAAGAATGATGAACTTGAAAGAACTTTGTAGTTAATCAATAAAACTCAGGCCGACTTGGCACAGAACACGAAAACCTCATTATGTTCAGTGGGTTTCTTGGACCAGTTGTTATAATGGTATTTATGCCATGCTCTGAGCAGTGGCGATTCAAGAATGAAAAAAGCAGGGGGGGCATTGCGGGACCAAGGAAACAAATAGGGGGGTCAAAATAAATGTCTCTCCTGCATGATGACTTTCCGTTGTAATCACGATTAATTTACTATGATTAACCTTATCAAATAGGCTTGTGAAAATCGTCAGAACCGTCGCCAGAAAGTCTTCAATAGGGGCTTTACGTTTGTGCAGGCTTGCTTGACATTTTAAAAATTGACAAAAACTCCACTGATTTACAGTGTTTCATATGTTAATTTAGGGGTCTTGGAGCTTTGTTTTGGGGGACTAAGCCCACCAAAGCCCCCCGTGGCGACGGGACTGAATATCGTTAAATATGACCTGGCGTTATTATTCACTAGAGACACCTTAGCACCACTAGATGCAATCGCACACTTGCACTGCTATGTCGAATATTCTGTGCTAAACATTGCTGAGTTCGCCTCGCAACCTCAACATGAGACTTCGTCTGACTCAGGAATCCACCTGATAAGTGATATTAATGACCTCAAAAATAAGTCAAGAAAGCGACCGAGAAGTTTGTCACTGATTTCGATAAACAGTAGTGACTGGAACGAATACTGGGAAACTAAGACTTCACAATTGATGAACAATGGACTTTCCAACAAACGGATAACGATAGAACAAATTGAAGATTGAGACTATATCTCACTCCGGACTGGATGTTGTAGAGTTAAAGTTTATTTAAATTATATATGTGTTATTTGTATCTGTTGAACACCGCTGTTAGGAATGGAAGTAACCAGCATAATATTCTCATAAAGAAAACTCTTTACTTATCGATATAACTTATAAATTAAAAAGTAACATAAAGATAAATACCCAATATTTCGATTAAAAAGTACAAGAGCAAGCTTTAAAGATAACTAATGACGTGACCAAAATCAACCAATGAGAGCATACCTGTGTGAAAGAGTAACGAAAGGCAAATTGTCCCAAAGAGAACTATAGGAGTGTACAACTTTAGAGTGAGAGGAGCGCCTCTGGATTGAGAGAAGGCAAGCAACCAATGAATGGCTCGTGCCATGGGGGGTGCCGATTTGAAAGGGGCACAAAAATGCTTGGCAAAAATTAAATTTTGTGATTTACACTTACTTAAACCTCTATTTTTGCGCCCCATTCAACCATTTGCTTTAAGCTGCGCCAACACAGCGCCCATAGCCTATCTAAGCATTAAGTCGGGCGTATGGCACCAGCGCCATCAAGCATTATGACAAAATTGTGGTATTGTGATGCAACACGACGGTCAGACGCTGAAAGAACAGGAACGCTCGCTTGCCATAACTACAAAGTACATTTAAAGAAATTGTCGTTTACAGTTGCAATATGTTGTTTGATTGTTTGTAAGGCATGCAATTTTGTCAGCCAACACTGTATAGGCCTATGTGTATGTTATTATGTGAATGGTTTTATATTCTTCATACTACAAATAAATGAATTTAGAAGTATGTTATGGTCGTTTATGGACCATTTAGATTTTATTTGCTGAAAAGTTTCAAGCAAAAATAAAAACGAATATTTTCCGTTTCAAAACATTTATTTTCTTCATGGTTTATCTTTCGTAAAAATTGTGCCTATATCTAATACTTACATTCTGAGAAAGGGCGCACATTTAAATTTTGCCATGAGCACTATTTTGCATAGATACGCCTGTGATAGCGAATGCTGTTTTCCGAATTGTACAAAACCATGTTGAATAAAGTTACTTTCGTATGTTTTAGGGGGGGATATCCCCCCCCTGGATCAGCCCCTGGATTAGTGACTATGACTAATCCGTTTTTGTGGTAGCTCACGAACACTTTGTGATGTAACAATCACAATGTTATGCAACTACTATCACAAGTAAAACACCATGTGCAGTCATGGGTATCGGAAGGACTTTTTCCAGGGGGGTCTAATAGGTGATTTTCCCAAAATTTTTTCCAGGGGGGGCCAAAAGTGATGAAATTTGTTTTTTCCCCCTCCAAATCGAAAGAACAACCTTTTTGCCAATAATATTACAATCCAGGTGGGCCTTGCCCCACCCCCTTCCGACACCCATGTGTGCAGCGTGGGTAAGGTAAAGACCTTTCAATGCACTATGCAGTTAACAACAGCGAGGTTTCGGCCCCAGTCGACCAGTGGCACCTAAACTAGCAAAGTAGCGCCGCAGATATTTTGTGTGCATCGGCGTTTTGCGCGTGTACCTGATAGCAAGATGTAACAGCAGGCATAAAACTTGCTCAGCAGATATTCCTAAAAAAGTCGTTCATTTTAACATTCACACTAAATTTTTCTCTGACTGATCCTCAAAAGCTGACTTTTAAACCCTGCGTTAATTTATGACAGTAATTCCCACCGGGGTCCAGGCGGTCCACCTATCCACAGAGAGTTCCATAAATCTTTGATAAAACATTCACTGATCTATGTGCAAGTTTTGACTAGTTATTCATGAGATGTCAACATAGCAAAGTGTCCCATCTGATACTTTTTAAAAAGATGGTCCACGGGCCAAAAAATATTGCGAACCACTGATTTATGACTATCTTGTTATAAGCGAAACACGCACCACCTCAAATAAACCAAAAGAAACAATTAGCCAAATAGACAATGAGCAATACGATTCTCACACAAATCCCTGCACCGTCTACGTCAGAATTTCATATCAACTTCAACGCAGTGTAACTTAGTTACACATCAGCTCAGTGTAACTAATTTAATTTTTGAAAAAATTCTCTCGCATGAAGCGCTGGTAACCGGAAGAGTTAGCGCTATTTGTAGGAACTTGTATAAACAATCAAACGCAGCTTTGTAAGGAGCTATAAATGACATAAATTGTTCGAGCGATGTAGGCAGCTGCGACTCTTTCCGAAGCAAATTCTTTGCCAGAAGTGTTTCATGTTTTAAATCATTTTCACTAACTGAATATGCATTTGCGAATTTTTTCAGGTGTTCTTCTGATAGAAATGTTTGACNTCCGGGTCAAAGAGCTGAAATGCCGGAAAGAATTAGATCAATCTTCACATTTATAACGACTGTTTCTTAGCTGCGAACTGAACCTTTCACCACGAAAACAGCGGTCCGACTAAATTTCATGCAGGATCCGAGCAACCACTGATGTGTGTCGTCATAAACAACTCCCATCACCCGGCCGTCAAAACCAACAACCCAGCTTATGCATTTGGGAAATAGTGAATGCACACAAGAGGGCTTGCAAACAATCGTTTAAAATTTTGCTGGCTGAAAGTTATCTGCTGTATATGTCAATCAAACGACCTTGAAATTAGGCACAAAACTGGGGGGCCAAGCAGGGGACCAGCCAAAAATATGGGGGGGCATGGCCCACCCAGGCCCTCCTTAGCACCGCCACTAACTCTGAGCTATATAAGGTTGTTGCCACTTAGTTTAGTTCTTCGATCAAGATTGTGAAGATTCATCTAGATTTCTAGATATTTACTCTGTTGTTTAAACTCTCTATTGTTTGCGGTAACAGTGGTAACAAGCTGCCACGTACGTTTACGTAGAGCTTGTAGCCACCCACTTGAAAAACCTAATTTGACACAACTTATACGAAAATGTCGAAGAACTAAGCTAAGTGGCAATAACCAGAGCCGGATTAAAGGGTAGGGGGGCCCGGGTCAATTTTCACTGGAGGGCCCCTACGAGATGACGTATTTCATGACGCCATCGTTTGTAAAATTTATGTTTTTGCTGATTCGCAACGTTCTCGTTTGCTTTTTCCAGTAGTCGATTAATTATGTTCCTGCCGTATGAGCTCGATTGTTAGCCGCCTTTGAATGTAAGCCGCACGAAATGGTGTTAAAAATGAATGCAAGCTGCCCTTGATTATAAACCGCACATGAACACAGGTTACCTAAGCCTCTGAGATGCATTCGCGGAATCGCGACGTTCGCGTACTCGTGCGTTTCCCGTATTAATGATGCTTACATCACTACAACTGTCTTCTGTTTATCATAATCCCTCCTGTGACGGATGTGTAGATTGTGCACTGATGCTGGAGAAAATCGAATGCGAAAGAAGAGCTTGGTCGACAAAACGTAGCCAAGGAAAGACTGAGCGTCATCAATACCTTTCGATAAAGTAAAGAAAGTAAAAGTGTGAGCCGCCCTTGATTGTAAGTCGCATGAAATGATGAAAAAACTTTATAAGCTGCGGCTTACAATGGAATAAATACGGTGCTCACTGCACATACAGTTAGCTGCGAGAAGAGAGTTTCTGATATAAACACTACAGTGTATTCTTGCTGAGAAAAAATACTTCCACAGGCTAGAGAGTGGCTCGGCAAGCAACAGCATTCACCCGAACAATAAGCAGAAACCAGAGATTACAAACGAAAACACCGGAAAAATAACATGTCAAAATGTCCAGCCAGTCTGAGTGTGAAAGGTGCTTCGAAACTTATGTCGTGATTTTCACCTACATTTTCAGGTGCTCTGGTTAACGCCACTGTTTTAACGTTGCTGTTCAAAAGCTTCGCTGGAAAAATACGTTTCAGTCGCGGCGTTTCAACTAACACTGCCAGATTCTTGCGCTTTTTCTCCTTAGAAACTTTGCCACTTTTACCTCCTGATGGCATTACAGATTTCGGTATCGCGCTAGCTAAACACTGCAGTCTCGCTTTCTGCTCTTTCTTTCTACAAATCGCTGATCAAAAACCTTTTCTGACGGACCACGCAATAACATGTGGTGTAAAAAGCTTGGCTAGCTTCGTATGTTTATGATATAACCAGGGCTGCCATACCGCCCTTATTTCTAAGATTGGTCCTTATTTTGCAGTACCACATCTTAGAAAATAATACTGTCCTTATTTCTAAGAAATGTCCTTATTTGTGAATTGCGTCCTCCTTTTTTTAAATTTTCTATAGCATAACAATTTTAAAATACAGCAGTATCTGATATACATAAAGACCATTATTGTCTCCTCGAAACATTTTGTAATCAACGTTTTGTGACATGATAAAAGTAGTAAAATTTTGCAGCACAGAGACGTAACGCACTGTCAGGCATTGTTGCCATTGTAAGCTGTCTGCTCAGGCTAGGATTCTTCTGAAAGTTGGTTTTGTAGAGAAGGTTCAGCATTTAATTGATTCAAGAAATAAGCAAGAGAAAAAACATTTTCCGTGACGATTACAAGAAGGAAGTCAAGAATAAAACATTGTCGAAGCAAATGGTTCCTGGAAATAATAGACAAACTCATGATCTGATGTTAGTCGTGCAAACAGGAACAATTGTTTTCTTTTTAGATAATAAAATCAAATTTTGCTCAGCCGTCCTTATGTTTGGTTCCAGATCGACGGTAGCCCTGGATATAACGCAAGAATAGTTGCCATCACAAGAAAAGTGCGTTTCCACCATACGTTACCTTTTATGACGAAACAAAGGTCGCAGTTCTGCTGCGGCAACCTCCAGACCACACAAGAAGTTACGGAACCACTGGTACTGAACAGCAACCGCACAGCAGAACAAGCTTTCGCACGCAAATAACATCGTTTTCGCGACATTTGTGCAGTAGGTGTGATGCGTGAGTAGATAAACCCATGCCAAAAGAACGATTATTAGGAAAAGTTACAAGCAAAATTCAAATATATTTGCATTGAACAAAGTTGAAAATATTTATATTCAGTGGTGATTAATAAAACGGGCAGAAAGTCAAACTTGCTGAGAAATCATCAATGATACTCAACGCAACATCGGAAGATAGAGTTTCATTCTTGTATCTCTTCTGAATCACGACGATTTTTCAAACGAATANTTTATTNAAAAANAACAAATGACATCACGGGGGCCCCCTTGGAGCGGAGGGCCCGGGGGAATTGCCCCGTTGCCCNCCCTTAATCCAGCCCTGGCAACAACCTTATATAGTTCCATTTCGTCTTAGCTCCATGTTGAATGCAGCAAGAAGTTAAATATGCACAAAATCCAATATCTTACTCAGAACCGTCACCAGAAAGTCGTCAATAGGGGGGCTTTCGGTTTGTACGGGGAGCTTTACCTTCGTGCAGGGGGGACTTGACATTCAAACTTGACAAAAATTCCACTAAATTATAGTGTTTCATATTTCAATTTGGGGGGGATTGGAGCTTTTTTGGGGGGGCTAAACGCACCAAAGTCCCCCCGCGGCGGCGGGACTGATCTTACTTACAAGGAACAGAGAAAACAATTGTATATTCTTTCATTGGAATGTACTTTTTGTCCTGAAAGAGTTTCCAACGTTTTCACAAAAGTATTTACTAATCTTCATGCGGCACCACTTCCGAAAAGCGAAGAACAGAAATATGCGTAGATCCTTGTATAAAGCATAAAGATACGCATAAAACATTACAGCTTTATTTATGAATTCGATTTGGTAAGTTTCAACTGCCCTCTGTAGGAATTCAACTGCCCTGTAAGTGCATTTCAATTTTCTTTCCTAGTTGAAGCATTTCAAATATGCCCATAGCATTTTTAAAGTCATGGTACTCAAACTCACGTTTTCACACTTGAGTTAAGAAACCATGTCAGTTTGAAAAGCAGCTTGCATAACCTGGGAGGTTTGTTTTACACGATATTAGTGTAGTCACTGCCGAAAGTTTGAAGCTTAACTTTTGTTTTTCTTGTAAAACAAATAACGAAACTATACGTAGTTCAGTGTACCGTCAAACGTCATAACATTTATCTAAACGAAGATTTCAATAAGACATCTCATTGGATTTTAAAATACCATGTATCAAACCAACACATTTTTTTTGATTTGCAGCGTACACGTCAAATAAAAATTGAATACCCAGATTTAATACAATTATGCAAATAAATCCATATATAAAAGTATGAAGCCTAATGTTGCTGCTTGACATCAGAAACAACAAACTGTCTTTATTGTCTTCCTTTTAGTGTTGGCGCACGTTTATCCAAAAGAACTTGGTAATCTTGTTTTAATTTATCGGCAGGCTAGTTATTGATGGCGATCTGTGTTTCGTCAAACGTGTGTGTACTTCCATCATTTTCGAAGATTAAGAATTCCCACAAAAGTTAAAATTTTGGTTATAGTCAGATATGTTTTGCATTCATCAACCCTTACGTCGCTGAGTCACTCCGTTTGGGAGAAATGAGAAGAGAACTTTGACAGGTCGAAATTTCTCGGAGTACTTGCAACAAGCAGCAATGGGACAATTTGTACAACACGAACACGAAACTAGTTTCCTTGTGCAAATAAATTATTGCGACTGATTCGCCTGATGTATGGTCACTGCGGTGGCTTTGCTATTATTGCTATATGTACAACACATCTGATGTTAGCGATTTTTTGTGATTTTCAAATTATCCGGAGAATGTTGTTGCTTTACGAAGTTATTCCTTCTTTTTCGTTCTCTTACTGAATACGTTCTAATCAATATAACAAAAAATAGGCCAGTAATTTAGTAATAGTAGTAACATCAACACACCTTCAAACCAATTTCGTTTGATCAAGTTGCAAAACCTATCTCCCAACTTTATCAATAACTCGTGTTGATGATAGTTAAAAGTAAGGACCTAATGTTGTTCTTAGCTATCTCAGTTTCTTTATGCGTATGATCGTGTCGTAGTTGCTTTTTTTCAATTTTCCGCCATAGGTTTGGTCTGCGAATTGACTCTTGAACGTCTCATATTTTCTGGACGGGCAAAATGCTTAAAACTTTTGTTGTACCTATTGCCCCCCTGGTTGCAGGCTGACTGTTTTTGTCTTCAAGTCTCGTTGATCAAAATTTTTCTTTTACTTTTTCGCGTTATACTTGCAGGGCTATTTGATATCGTATAAGTTGAGCTCTCTAAATTAAAAAAATGTCAAGTGTTACTTGTCTGGAGGTTCTACCATTTGTGATTGGAAGGCATTTTCTATTACTTCCTGTCATTATAGTTATAGCTATTTCACTGCTTTCCACATTTCTTTATCTTGACATCATGTTCAGTATTTATCTTGCATGAATTTATGCCCTATTTTTTTTTTAAATTTATTTGCTTATAAGGAGCTGAGACGTAATGGAAATATGAATGCGACAATTGTTCCAATTTTACTATTGTTGGTAGGTTATTTTAGAAAAGTATGAACGAACTATCAATTCGCAGCAAAGGTTTTGCGCTTAGAAACCTGTTTTCAGATATTTTTACTTGTACCATCCTGGTCCTTTACGTTGCTGGTGCATATGTTTAGCAAAGTATTACTTTCTTTTTCGCGTCTTGGTGATTAGCACTTTCTGTTATCACATACATTATAGACAATCAGTAGTTTTAGTGTTAAACAGTAATGAGCATTTTGTTGAAAGTAGGGCGGGGCACTAAGAATACGTGGTAGTAATTGTTGCACCCGATTTCAAACACACAGGTTGACTGAAAGAGTAGTGGCACAGATTGCAAGAGGCAGTTGACATATCCCATTACGAAGAACGCAATATTCAAAACCAAGTGTTAAAGAGTTTCACACCTCCCGTAGTACAATGCACTGCTGTCTAGACGCCATTACTGCAGGTGACGTTACGGTGCGATGAAGATACAGAGGTGTAGTGCCGGAAACATGAGAGAGCGTTGTCCCACCGCCACTTTTGAGCGAAAGGATGGCACTTCCACATTTTTTCTTGAAGCACTTTCTTATTTCCGCAAATATAAAAACTTTCTTATTTCCGCAATATACAATGTGATGATATGTAGAGTACATGGGCGCAATTTGGTGGGGGACGTGTCCCCCTCACTTTTTCATACGGGGGCATATAATATGCCATGTCCCCCTCACTTTTTTCTCTTTAGGTTTTGTCTTTGGAGAGGTTTCACAAATAAAAGTGATGTTTGTCACGCTTTCTGTGAAGAGCTTTTCATATCAGATGGCAGGTTACACATAGCCAAGTTCATGTTGAAACAGTTTCATGTGGTATCACTGATTCTGGTAGTTTATGAATTTTAGCTTCGATAAAACAATTTTTAGAATTTGCAAGTTTTTAGAGACTGGGAAAGATGGTTAACTGCTTCTGTCCGATATTTTACCCTGTGTTGTATACTGTTAGAAAGGTTATTTTCTTGTAAAGGTGAAAGTATTACAGCTGCACATGTGAGAGACCACAGTACAGCCATGGTTTGTTCCGTGCAGAAATGCAAATGGCTTTGCTGTAACGTTGGTTGTCACGTATTCAGAAACAGACAGCGTATAATTTAATGATGCTAGTGTATATGTTAAAAAGTTACATCTTCAGGCAAATCTCTGCGAAGCTTTTGCCGAAGACAAACAATAGCACTATTGTGGAGATTTAGTTTTGGGATGGGCAGGTTTGCAAAAGACTGTCTTCAACCATTAGTGAAAAGGATTTCAATCAAACGTTGGAGAAGTAGCCTACAGTATTTACCTAGCTGTATATTGACCTATAGCTCAAAACGTAGGGACTTGACTCGGCAATAAGGATAAAATATACATTTACCCTCACTGCTTGTAATGTCGCGACAGTGGTGACCATCAAATCCCAAAGATATTTTTTCCGTGACTCTTACACTTTGTTCTTGTGCTAAATGCATTGGTTCGTAAGTCATCTGATTTACTTGAGCTTAACCAAACCCACAATGCAGCAACGTTTTCATCCAAGTGCGAAACATATCCTTTACAGCTACATCACACCTAATTTTGTTGGACATTCTTTTCCTGTTGAAGGTGAAACTGGGTACTTTTTTGCCAAGCCACCGTTGTATATTTTTATTTAATCTCAAATACATTTTCGTGTCGTTATGCAAGTAAAACTCTTAGAATGAAACTTTTGACTTGGTGTAGAATTGTAAGTCCGGTCGGGCTTTTCGGATCGGGTCGGGCTCGGGCTTAAGTTTGTCAAAATATTTCAGGCTGATTTCAGGCCTGCATACAAAACCTTTT